>Ga0183100_1000263_pt1 | contig 55577 bp, 73 predicted proteins | sample Biomet2_FD_127789 | JGI IMG/M metagenome (GOLD analysis project Ga0183100, IMG submission 127789) | Microbial communities from bioreactor (seeded with anoxic lake sediment) at LBNL, California, USA - Biofuel metagenome 2 | ecosystem: Engineered > Bioreactor > Anaerobic > Unclassified ... | reverse complement strand
GCAGTGCTGCGGCCGCAATGAGTAAGGTTCGCCCTCTCCTCCTCTGCACGGGGACGCACTCCACCGACGAAATCTTAGATTTCGGGTGTCGTGGGCCCTGCGGGTCGGGCAAGAAGTACAAGCAGTGCTGCGGCCGCAATAAGTAAGGCAGAGACCGGCAGACACGGATAAAATATCAAACGGGGCGTGCCGCCATGCGGCCACCCCGTCTGATTTCATAGACGTCATTCGTCTTTTTTCGCTGTAACAGCGCTCTGCCCGCCAGCAACGTTCCGACGGTCGTCAGCGTTTTTATGGAAGGAGTATCTATGTCGTTTCAAATGCACCGGCAAAATGAAATTCAGTTTCTCACCTCCAGCCTCTTTTCCGGCTTCCCGGGGATCAGACACGCCTTTTCCACCCGCGCAGGCGGCGTCAGCCCCGCCCCCTGGGACAGTCTGAATATGTCCCCCGAGCGGGGCGACGACCCGGAAAACGTGCAAGAAAATTACCGGCGTTTTTGCAGCGCCGTGGGCATTGATGCCCGGCGGGTCTTTCTCAACCGGCAGGTGCATGAAGAAAACGTGCGCTTGGTGACAGAAGAAGACGCCGGAAAAGGGCTCTGGATCCCCCAGGATTATACCAGCGTGGATTCGGCCATTACACAGGCCGGCGACCTGCCCCTCATCGTTTTCTCCGCTGACTGCGGCAATCTCCTCTTTTTTGACCCTGTGACCCGCTCCATCGGCACCTGTCACGCCGGATGGCGGGGCGCGGCGGCCGGTATCGCGGCTAAAACGGTCAGGGAGATGCGGCGGGCGTTTGGCGTTGATCCGAAGGATCTAATCTGTGCCGTCGGCCCCGGTATCGGCCCGTGCTGTTTTGAAACGGACGACGACGTGCCCTCGGCCATGCACCAGGTGCTTGGCGCCGCGGCGGACGCCTATATGAAAAAACAGGGGGCCAAGTGGCATGTGGATCTCAAAGCCATCAACGCCCACTGGCTGCGCGCCGCGGGCGTTCCTGCCGCCCAGATTGACATTTGCCCGGACTGTACCGCCTGCCATCCGGAGCTGTACTGGTCCCATCGCCGTATGGGCGCCCAGCGCGGCACCCAGATCGGCATGATCGCGTTGGAACCATAAAAGGAAGGGTTTTTCTATGAAGAAGCGGTTTTTTAAAATATTGTTGATATGCTTATTGCCCGCCCTGCTGGTCGGTTGCGCCAAAACCGCTGACCCCACACAGCAGGACGAGCTGATGAACGATCTCACCAATTTTTATGGGCCGACTGCCAAAGCGCCATCCGCACTGACGTCTTTTAGTCTTCCCTATCTGGACGCCGGTACGCTGGACCCCATTACCTGCGCCGACGGCATTCAGCAAAACATTGGTTCTTTGCTCTATGAGGGACTTTTTGAACTCGATCAGGCTTTTGAGCCCCAGCCCCTCCTTTGCGAGAGCTACTCTTATCAGCCCGATACCTTTACCTATACGTTTACGCTGAAAAACGCCGCCGCTTTCAGTGACGGTTCTCCGGTGACGGCCAAGGATGTGGCGGCGGCTTTGCGGCGCGCGGCCACGTCCGAACGGTATCGCGCCCGTCTGAGTACCATGACCTCTGTGACTGCAACGGACGACCGCACGCTGGTTTTGCGTCTCTCGGCAGGAAACGCTTCTTTTGTGTCCCGTCTGGATATTCCCGTTGTCAAATCTGGCACAGAAAGCCAGACCGTCCCAGTGGGCTCGGGCCCCTATGTCTTTGAAGCGGCGGACAGCGGTGCGTATCTCAGCGCCAATACCGCCTGGTGGCAAGGACAGCATCTGCCCATCAGCCGCATAGAGCTGCACGCCTGCAAGAACAACGACGCCGTGGCCTACGCGTTTCACACCCATGACATTCAAATGCTGACCTGCGATCTGACGGGGACAGACTCCATCGATCTCTCTGGCAACGGCAACTATACCGACGCCGATACCCCTGTGATGCAGTATGTGGGCATCAACACGGCCAGCAAGCTTTTTGCTGATCCCGCGCTGCGCAGCGCCTTGAATCTGGGCATCGACCGCAAGGGCATTGTCAGCGCCTACCTGCTGGGTCACGGCACAGCCGCGCAGTTCCCGCTTTCCCCGGCGTCCGCCCTTTATCCCTCGGATCTGGAGATATCCTACTCCGCCGGGAATTTTGAAAGCACCATGGCCGCCGCCGGCTACTGTGCGGGCACCTCCCGCCGGGCCACGTTGATCGTCAACAAGGAGAACAGCTTCAAGGTTTCTATCGCTCAGAAGGTAGCAGAAAACCTCTCAGCCTACGATCTGAAGATCACGGTGCAGACTCTCGCCTGGGAAGAATATCAAAAAGTGCTCCAGTCCGGCAGCTATGATCTTTATCTGGGAGAGATCAAGCTCAGCGCGGACTGGGATCTAAGCCCCCTCCTCTCCGCAGGCGGCGCGCTGAATTACAGCCGTTACAACGACGAAAACATGAACCTCCTGATGCTGAACTTCCTCTCCGCCGACAGCGACACAGAGCGTGCCGACAGTATGAAGGCGCTGTGCCAGTATTTACAACAGCAAGCGCCCATTTTGCCGCTTTGCTTCAAGACCAGTTCCGTTTTGCTGCAATCCGGCGCGGTGACCAGCGACATCACTCCCACGTCCGCCAACCCGTTTTATCACTTTTCTCACTGGACACTGAATCTGAAAAAATAAAAACCCATCGGCAAAAGCCGATGGGTTTTCCCATGTCTGTCCCGTTTTTTCAATACCGCCGCACCACAGCGGCCACCTTGCCCAAAATCTCCGCGCCGCGGCCGTCAATGGGGGCGTAATTCTCGTTTTCGGGCAGCAGCCAGATCTCGCCTTTCTTTAAAGAAAGACGCTTCACCGTGGCCTCCTCTCCCAGCAGCGCCACCACGATTTCACCGTTGTTGGCGGCCTTTTGCTGATGCACCACCACCAGATCGCCCGGCAGAATGCCGGCGTTAATCATGGATTCACCCCGCACCCGCAGCGCAAAATATTCACCACCCCGGTCGCCGGTATCAAACGTCAAATACTCATCAATATTTTCCTGTGCCAAAATCGGCGCGCCGGCGGCCACGTTGCCCACCACGGGCACCTGATTCTCTTCCGCCTGCTCACTGCCCCGCAGCGTCAGCGCGCGGCCCTTGCCCGCGCCCTTTTCAATGACGCCCATCTCCTCCAGATGCTTCAGATGAAAATGCACCGTGGAGGGTGACTTCAACCCCACCGCCTCACCGATCTCCCGAACAGAAGGCGGATATCCTTGCCGCTGGACACATTCGGCAATATAATCACAGATTTTTTGCTGCATTCTGGATAATTGCGCCATGGGCAAAGCCTCCTCATGCTTATTTTTTTCCATTATACCACAGCCCGCGGCGTATTGCAACATCCGTTCTATGTTTTATGTTAACTTTTTGAGGGGGTCGTTTCCCTTTTCCCGCATGAATATTCCGCATGAAAATTGTTTTTTTGCTTGCATTTTGCAGGCTCATATGATATCATAAATTCCTGTAATGTGAAAAATATGCCTGTCGGCATTGACTAATTTGGGAGGTATTCACAATGGTGTTGTTTGTAACGATCCTGCAGCTGCTGGTTGCTCTGGTTTTGATTTTGGTGATTTTGTTCCAGTCCGGTAAGAGCCAGGGGCTTTCCGGTGCCATCGGCGGCATTGCGGATTCTTATATGTCCAAGGGCAAAGCCAAGACGGCGGACGCCAGGCTGGCACGGGCCACCAAGTGGGTCGGCGCGGCTTTCGTGATCCTCACTTTGATCCTGAACTGCATGGTGACAGCCGGTCTGTGATCTGATTCTTTCTGTCAAAAGCGCACCTTCTTTTTGAGAAGGTGCGCTTTTTTATTTTCTTTTCTCTATCTGACATACCGATACACAACCCCGTTTTGTGGTTCCACGTTCTTTACGGTGAAAAGCTCCTGAAGCGTTACCAGCTGGTAGCCCTGGGCCACCAGCGCATCGGCCCCCTCCAGAGCCGCCTCCACGCTGGTGTCATAGCAGTCGTGCATCAGGATAATGGAACCGTCCTTGGTGTCCTTCAGGATCCTTTGCAGTACCTTGGGGGTGTTTCGCAGCTTCCAATCCAATGTATCCACCGACCAGTAGATCAGCGGCACGGAGGCGCAGCCCATTTCATCTTCTGTGATAAGCCCATAGGGCGGGCGGATCCAATAGCACCCCTCTCCCAGCACCTCTGTCAGCACGCTGTTGCAGTGGTCCAGATTCTTCCACGCCGCCGCGGAATTTACCTTGTTGAGCATGGGATGGTCATAAGAGTGATTACCGATCTGATGGCCTTCTTCTTTCATGCGCCGCACCAGATCCGCCCGCCCTTCCACCCGCTGCCCGATGAGAAAAAAGGTGGCGTGGATGCCCCGTTCTTTCAGTCCGTCCAGCAGACTCTCCGTATAGCGGGAAGGCCCGTCGTCAAAGGTCAGCGCGGCATATTTCACCGGTTTTTTTACCTCTGCTTCCTCTGTGGAGGTATCTGCGTCCGCCGCGGCGGGAATCATGGCCGGACACAGCACGATGGCTGCTTTTTGCTGCCCGCAGCCCCAAAGAAGCAGCAGCAGGCAGCACAGACATACGATTTTTCGCTTTTTCACCTTTGCATCACCACTGAAAGTCTATGGCGTCGGCGGTCAAAAAAGCACAGGAAAAGGGGTTTCCTTTTCCTGTGCTTTTTATCATAGGCTGCACGTCTCAGCAAAAGTCCGCTCTTCCGGCAGCGGCAGTCCGCAAGCCCGGGAGCCTTTCATCCAATGATATTTCTTGTCGCTTTCAAAGAGAGCAGCGGCTCATGAGCATGGAAATAACAACAATGCCCACAACAATCCAAAAACCGATCCCCTGGGACGGTTTTCCTATTCCGCGCTCCCTGGCCCGCGACTGGGTGGGTTCCCCCGCAAGCAGCGGTGCCACCGTCACTTTTTGACGCGGCTTGGCAGCAGGCGCTTTTCGCTTTTCCCTCGGCCCCTCTTCGTAGCACACCTTTTTCCCGGCGCTTTTTGCCTCCCACGGTTCCGCCCCCGCTTTTTTCTTCACGGTATGAAGCAGGCCGTCCGCTTCAATTTCCCGCCGACGGGGCGGGCAGTTGTATGCCCCGCAGTCCGGGCAGCAGCCTTCGATATCGTAATCATACCTTTTCCCGCAAGATGCACACCGAATATGTCTCATATCCTGTTCCCCTCCTCACACGCACGCCGTTTTCACCGGCGGCAGACGTCTTAGCCCTGAGCCAGACGCTTGGTCATGGTCTCCAAATGGATGCAGTTCATTAAAGCCGTCTCCTTTGTGATCCGGCCTTCCTTCACCAGACGCAGAAGGCTCATATCCATGGTGCACATTCCCTCGCTGCTGCAGGCTTGAATGGCGGAATCCAGCTGATGCAGCTTATCTTCCCGGATCATGTTCTGGATGGCCACATTGCTTTTGAGCACCTCAAAGGCGGGAATCAGTGTTCCGTCCACCCCGGGCACCAGCTGCTGGCACACGATGCCCTCCAGCGTCAGTGCCAGCTGCATTTTGATCTGGTGCTGCTGTATGGCCAGGTAGGCGTCCACAATGCGTCCAATGGTGTTGGCGGCATTAAAGGTGTGCATGGTGCTGAACAGCAGCACGCCCACTTCCGCCGCGGATATGGCGGCGGAGATTGTCTCCTGATTCCGCATCTCGCCCAGCAAAATCACATCCGGGGACTCCCGCATGGCAGAGCTCAGCGCCTCCGGATAATCCGGCACATCCACGGCAATCTCCCGCTGGCTCACGATGCAGCGCTTATGTCGGTGAATAAATTCAATGGGGTCTTCCATGGTGACGATGTGGCCTTCCCGTGTGCTGTTGATCCGGTCGATGATGCAGGCCAGCGTGGTGGACTTTCCGGTACCCGCCGGGCCGGTGATCAGCACCAGGCCCTTGGACGAAGAGGCAAAATCCATCACTTCGTCAGGGATCCCGATCTCCTTGGGATCCGGCAGACCAAACTGGATCACACGGATCACCGCCGCATAGCTGCCCCGCTGGCGAAACACGTTGATGCGAAAGCGCCCCAGTCCAGAGGCGGCAAAGGAAAAGTCGTCGTCCAGCCCTTGGTCCAACCGGTTCTGCCGGTCCCGGGCCGCCAGTTCATAGACCTCTCCGATCAACTCGCGGGTATCCTGGGGCGACAGGAGCGCCTCCTGCTTCTCCATGCGTTTTTGCACCTTGTAGGTCACCGGCAGTCCGGCAATGATGAAAAGGTCTGACGCTCCTCTTTTCACTGCGCTCTCCAGCAATTTTTCAATTCTCATAACTGTCTCCTTATCCCGCCCACAGCGTACCTATATCTGTATTGGGTGCCCAGTCCGTCACCGGCTTCCATAAGACAACGCGATAGCTTCCCGCGCCGTCGTCTGTGAGTCCGATGACAAAGGCTTCGTTCTCTCCGCCTTGCAGCATTTTTAAGGTAATGCCATTGTGTGTCTGCGTACCGGGCAGCTCCGCTAGAACCGTGCCGCTTTTCATCTGCCCGTCGGCTTCCGACAGCCAGATCTGCGCTTCCCGCTCCTGCGTGTAGGTCTGAACAGTCACTTCCCGATTTCTCTCGGCCAGCCGTCTGTCAGCTTCCGCCGTGGTCAGCGCCAGCACCGCCAGCACCGACAGGCAAACGGTGACTGCCAGCAGCAGCACGCCCAAAATACCGATCTGTTTCGTGTTCTGTCTCATGGCTCCTGTCCCCCCCTGATGTAAACAGCTGTGGACAAAGAGCACAGAGGCTGCGTTCCTTTTTCGGTTTCCACCGTAATGGTGCTTCTCACCAGTGTGCCGCCGGGGGTGCTTTGGGGTTCATAGGTCAGATGCACCCGGTAAAAGCCTTCCGCCGAGGGCTGCTGCGCCTGGTCATAGAAAGCGCAGATGCCCCCCTCTTCTTGCTGGATATTGTCATTTTCCCGTAGTATATGCGCCAACTCTGTTTCATCATGCGCGGCGGACAGTGCCTCGGCGGCATTTCGGGCCAGTGCGGTGGCGGTGGTCAGTTCTCTTGCCTCCGCGCTCTTGCGCTGCGCCTGAGAAAAAACGCCCGTCAAGACAGCCAGTACGCCAACAAATAAAAGCAGCAGCAGCAGCGTGCTCAGATAAAAAGCCGTATGTCCTCGCCGCATCATCCGACCTCCCCGGCCCGCAGGCAAATCACTGTTTCTCCCCGGTCCGTTCGCACCCGCAAAAGATCCTTCCCCTCTTTTTCAAGGGAAAAGGTATCTGTGGGCCCCAGCGCCTGGGCACTTTCGGGGGTAAGAGAAGACGCTGACGCGGTATACTCTTCCACCAGATTTCCACGGTACAGGTAAATTCTGTGCTCATAAGCAGCGTCGCTCCCCGCGTCACGCAGAAGAAGGACGGCTCCCTCAGGCCCTGTACCGATGGCCACGCCGCCGGCCCGGTCATAGGCACGGACAGCGGTGGCCACATAGGTCAGCACGGCCCGCCGGTCATTGTTTTCGTTTTGACTGCGCACCGTTTGCAGATAGGTCTTTGTCCCAAAAAGGACCAGCAGCAAAAAGCCCATTGCAAACACGCCCAGCAACGCTATGATATATCGGTGCTGAGACCTTTTTGCTTCTTCTCGCATCATCATACTCCTAACGTCTTTCTTTGTTCACCACACGCACCTCCGGCGGCACGTTGGAAGCAAAGACGTCATATGTTACATAATAGTCCGCGGTATTGATCCGCAGTCCATATTTCTCTTCCAGATAGGAAAGGCTTTCGGGGTAGACCCCCTCCACGGCATAGCACTGTGCGGCACAGCGCAGGACAGCGCTTTTCATGGCATCCGGCGCCGTCTGCCGCAGCGCGTGATCCTTTTGGACCACGCCCCACAAGCTGCCCAATATCACAGCCGCCAGAAGCGCCGCCGTCAAATAGGGCCAGAGCCGGTTTTTCTTCTTCTCACGCATATTGGGCCTCCTTTCCCCTTGTTCATCTTATGGCAGGCCGTTTTTTCAACCGATGGTCCCCATCATGCCGATCAGCGGCAGCATCACGCTGACCAGCGACAGCGCCGCCACCAACAACATCACGCCGGAGAGCAGCGGTTCGGCTCCCGAGAGCGCGCCGGAGAGCGTCTGTGAGCAGGACTGCTCCAGAAGTCCCCTGATCTGTTCCAGCGCCTGGTCTGTACGGCCGCTGCGGGTGCCGGAAAGCAAAATCCGATTGTACTGGGGCTTAAGCAGTTTTGTTTCATAGGCTGCCTGAGCAAAGCTGTTCCCCTTTTCCATTTCCGCCCGGCACTCGGCCAGTTTCGCCAGCACCGCGGGGTGCCCCACCATTTGTTCTGCCTCCGTGACGGCGGTATCTTCATCGGTGCCGCTGGTCCGCATCAGGATCAGCGCGCTGAAAAAGCGGCAAAGGTCCGTCTCTCTGGCCACCCGGCTCCCCAACGGAAGCCTTCCCAGCCAGCGGCCGGCTGTCTCTCGGCTGTGTTTTGTCTTCTTCATAAGGCAGCCCACAAAAATCATCGCCATCATCACCAACACCACTGCCAGCGACGCCCAGCAAAGCCCCTTTGCCCACAAAACGTATCCGTAAGTGGAAGCACCCACGCTGCCTGTCAGCCGGTCGTATACGCCGGTAAAGACCGGCAGCACCCACCGCAGCATCACGGCCAGCAAAAGCGCCATCATCCCCAGGATCATGGCAGGATACCGCAGCACATCGTCCAGCTGCCGGGAAAGGCGCCGCTCCTGGGCATAGTAACTGCCCAGGTTTTTCAAGATCAGCTCCAGCCGACCCGTGCGCTGGCTCATTTCCATCATCTGCACGGCATAGGTGGGAAAGAGGTCTGTCTCTTTCACCGCGGCGGCAAAAGAGTTTCCCTGTTCCATCGACCCGTGTATTTTCTCCAGTGCGGCGTGGAGCGCCCCCTCATCCGTGTCTTCCCAAAAAAGGGTCACCGCCTCGTCTGTTTGGATTCCGGCACTCAGCATCATTGCCACACTGTCGCAAAATGTGCTGATATCCATATAGGAAAGCTCGTTTTTAGTCATATGGCTGGCAATTCCTTTCAATATATATACACTTCCGTATAGTTGGTACCGTCCCCGATAAAGGTTCCGTCCGCTCCGTTGGCAGAAAACGTGGGGTCCAGCCGCTGCCAGGTGCTGCCGCTTACCTGGTAGTCCACCGTCACCCAGCCGGACTCTTTTGTATAAAACATATTCCAGGCGTGGTAAATATCGTTGGGCGAGACATATCCAAAAATCATTTTGGTGGGAATGCCCTGGCTGCGCAGCATGGCGGCCGCCAGCGCGGCGTAATCAAAGCAGATACCTTTCCCGGTTCGCAGCGTTTCATCCGGATCCGGCAGATAACCAGAGACGACCGTCCGGGCTTTCTCCTTGTCATAGGTCACTGTGGTGCAAATATATTGAAAAATGGCGGAGACAGCCTGCAATTCCGATCCCGCACCGGACGCAAGCTCCGCAGCTTTTTTGACGCACTGTGTGTTTTCGCTGTAGTCCACAAACTGGCTGGGCCGCAGATAGGGCTGAAATTCGTCCAGAAGCTGCACCTGCGTTTCTCTGGCGTAGACCTGGGCATATTGGTTACCGGTGGTATTTTTCATCACGCGGAACAAATAGGTCCCATTTCCGCTTTGCAGCACATAGGAGACCTGTGTTCCGTCGGAGGGCAGGTCGTAGTTATACTTTTGCCCGTTAAACGACACTTGGAATTTCAGCTTCCCCCCCGTGTCCGCGCTGACGGCCACATAGCCCTGGGACACATGGGAAAGATCCAGCAGGACTCCGTTTTCCCCTTCCGCCGCGCTTTGATCGAAGGGTGAAGCGGCAAAGGGCGGTGCTTCATAATGCTGCGTAATGGAGGTGTCTGACGTTCCGACGTTTTCCCCGGTTTTCCCCCCGCTGCAGCCGCAAAGAAGCCCGAGGATCAAGACAAGACAGATCCCGGTTTTCCATTTTCCCAAAGCGTCACTCACCTCGCAGTACCTACGGCTTCAAAAAGGTCACAATGTGTCACATTCTCTGTCTATTATAGAGACTTTTTCCTGCAACTGCAATTCCTTTCTTTATCCCGGCACAGCGAATAAAAAATGCCTCGTCAAACAAGGTGTCTGACGAGGCTTGGATGCTGCTTTTATTTGTTCCCCTTGGCTTTTTTCTTCACGGCAAACAAGATCACAGCGGCCATAAGGGCTGCGCCCGCAACACCGCCCACGATTTTCCAGGTATTGGCGGCCGTGTTTTCCGTCCAGTTGGAGGAAGGGGTCTGGTTGTCTTCCACAGTCTCCTCACCATTGGCCAGCGGCACATTGTTGTCGTTGATGGTATCGCCCGCATTGGCGTCCGCGGCAGGTGCCTGAGCTGCGGGAGCCTCAGGCGTTGTCGTGGTAGCGGCAGGCGCCGTGGGAGTGGTGGGAGCAGGCGTGGGCGCCGGAGCCGGCGTTCCGCTGACGGTGTAGTTGAAGGTCAGCACATTGCCTTTGGAATCAGACGACAGCACCATACTCTTGCTGTATCCGTTGTAGGTGTAGCCGCCCACATTCTTGGCGGTGAAGTTCATGGTATCGCCAACGTTGCCGGTGGCGATGACGGGGCTTGCCACGTCGTTGCCTGTGGCGGCATCCACATAACGGACAGTGTATTCCACGCCGTTGACGATGGCACCGTAGGACACCACATAGGTGGCATTCTTTGTGACCGTCGCTTCCTTGGGCTCCCAGCCGGAGGAAACGTAGTATTTTGCCGTGTTGCTGCCCAGATCCACATCAGCGGCTGTAGGCAGGTCTGGCATATTGCTGCCTGCGGGCACCACGATCTTGATGTTGCCGGAGGCGGTTCTTGTTACGGAGTAGGAGGCGGCATAGCTGTCATACAGCGCTTGTTTCAAGGTTCCTTTGTCGCCGGCACTGAATGTAATGGTATAGCTTCCCGCCGCGAACGCGGTGGGGATCATGCTCACCGTTACGAAAAAGATCAGAGCAGCGGAGAGAACCGCCCGTAAAAATTTTTTCACTTTGCACCTCCTGATTTTTTGCGCCGTTTGGCCGCAAGGATGATGACTGTAATCGCCGCCAGGGAAACAGCCAGAATCAGGATATACAAGGCCAACTGCGCCTGATCGCCCGTTGCCACAATGTTTGTCAGAACAGAGGTGTTCTGGGAATTTATGGCGGGTGTGTAGACGTCATCTTTGATCACGCTGAACTTGAACTGGAATGTACCGGTCAGCGCCTGGTAGTTGTTGGTATTTGTTTCGCCGTCCAGCGCCACGGTCAGGCGCACGGCTGCGGTCTTTCCGGCGGGAACTTTGGCCGCCAGGAAGGTTTTGTTCAGGTTTCCGTTGAGGTCATAGAGGCCGCTGTTGTTGCCGCCCAAGGTGGAGCCGTTGGCGCCGCCGTAGATGTTTGTCACAGTGCCTTCCTGGACCACATCCATGGTCACCCGGTAAGCGGCGCCGTTGGCCTTCACTGCATCTTCAAAGGCCTTGACAACGGCGGTATCCATAAAGAAGTTGGCTTCTTCACCGGAGGTATTGGAAAGAACAATTTCCAGTGTTCTGGCCTCGCCCGGTGCCATATTTTCAAAGGCGCTGCCAAACTGGTTGGTATCGGCATAGTTGTAGGTGATCTTGCTTCCGTCATATGTAACCGTGGGCTGTTCGGCCGCAAAAGCGGCGGAGAACAGACACGCTGCCAGACAGGCGGCCAGGAGTATTGAAATAATTCCGCGTTTCATTACTTTCATCCTCCTCACTCTGTCACGCCCGTCAGAGTTCCGTCTGCAGCGAAGGCGGCGGTCACGCCCCATGCGCTGCGCATGGCGGTGGCGGCGTCAAAGCTCTGCACGGCATCTGCCGTTACGGAAAGTTCCACGTTTTTGTCTGCGTATTGATTGTCCGCGCTGCGGGCAAGGCTGATGCCACTGAAAATACTGGTAGTGGACTCGCCTGCCGCCAGAGGTTTGCTATAATAGAGGATCAACTGCTCGCTGTCCTCGTAAGCCATGATCCAACCGTTCAAATGGTCAGCATTGACGGTGATCAGTCTGCCGTCCGCAGTGAAATCCTTGGAATAGGACACGCTGCCCTGGGTCCCCCAGCTTTTATTGATGGTGGCCCGTGCGTAAAGCGCTGTATTGGCGCTGTTGGTGATGGTAAAATTCTGGTTCAGCTGCGCGCCGGGAACTAGAGACTCGTAGGCAACTGATTTTGTCTGCGGGGCCTCGGCGGTGTTCAGGGAGATAGAGAGAGATTGTGTGCTGATCTGCGTATTGACAGGTGTTCCGCTAAACTGTGTATAAGCCAGAGTAACTCCCACCGCCGCTATCATTACAATCATCACAGCCAAAGCCAGCGCTACATATTTCTTTCTAATACTCATGATACAACACCTTTTCCCCTTGTTTTGCTGATGCAATCCACTTTTCAAACTCCCCCACAGGCGGCGGCATTCCGCCGCCTGTGGGAAAAATAGTTACTGCTTGGCCGCGTACTCCTGGATCTGCACGCCGGTCAGGGCTGCGCCATTGGCGTCCGCCCAGGTGATGTTGGCTGCGTCATAAGAGATGTAGCTTGCCTGAATGGCCTCAGCCTTGATGCCGATGCTAAAGGACTGGTCGGCCACGTTGTTCTGCCACGCGGCAGGAACGGTAACGCTCTGGAACAGATCCACTGTGTCGCCTGCCACTCTGGCATCGGTGCAGTAGAAGTAGTTGTCAGCCTCGTTGTAAGCCCAAGTGCCGTCTTCCGTGATCTGAGCGATGAGAGAAGCCTTAAGCTGATTCAGGTCGGCCTGTGTGATCTGGCTGCCATCGGGAGTGGTGAAAGTCAGCTGCGCTCTGACATAGCAGTCAGCGGAGCCGTTTTCCACAGTGATGGTGGGAACCTTGCTCAGCGTATCGCCGGGCAGGACGTTTTCAAAGGTAATGCCCTTGGCACCAATGGTGGTGGCCTTGCCGCTGTCGGTTGTTTCGGTAAGGGTGATATCCACATGGCCCATCTTGACCACGTTGGTATTTTCGTCCTTGTCGGTGAAATAAGCCAGAGTGCCGCCGATGGCGATGGCAGCGATCAAAGCGATGGTGGCGATCAAAGCGCCAAGTTTACGTTTATTCATTATCCGTCTCCTTTTCTCAGTTCGTCTTTGTCAATCAGGCGATAAAGTCAGCGGGCAGAGCAGACACAACACTTGTCATGTAATTCGTGCCCATATCGGAGCCGTACTGTACGGCGCAGCCTTCGAACACCAGGTTGCCAATGTTGGCACCATTAAAGCTGGAAGCCACAGAAAGCCGGGTGAACAGAGGAGCCGTGGTCACAGCCGCGCTAGACAGTTCGGTTGCGGTCAGATAGCCAGCCTGGCCATTGCCGTTGGGGCAGTAAATGTAATAGGTGTCATTGGCGCTGGCACCTGGCACGGTGATCTGCGTCCAGTGGTTGCTGTCCAGATCGGCAACAGAGATGCCGGCAGGCAGCTGGTTCAGGCCGGTGGCTTTCATCACCAGGAAGCTGCTGGGGGAATTCTTGGCAAGTGTCATGGTAGGATCCTTGGAAAGAGTGGTGCCGGGCAGGATCGCGGTGTAAGTATTGCCGGTGGTGGTGGTGTCCGTGGTCTTTGCGTAGTCACCGGTATCGACGTTCTTGACCACCTTGTGCTCAAAGAGGCTCAGTGCCTGGGTCTCATAGGAGCCGATGGTAAAGGTGTTGGTCACGGTGTCGGTTTTCTGAGTCAGATAGGCCAGGGTAGCGCCTACGCCGATGGCAACGATCAGAGCAACGGAAGTAATCAGGGTAATCAGTTTTTTCTTGCTGTTCATGTTCATACTCTCCTTAAAATAATATTTTGGTTAATTTTATGTTGTGGTTATGTTCTGGAAAAGTTCGCTACGCTGCCAGCGCTAATGGTGACGCCCCAGGCCTCACCCGCCGCCTGGGCGGGAGCGTTCTGGATGGCTTCGGCCATCACCTCAATCACCTGCTTGCCGCCATCCGCGTCGATATACTTGGCAGTCAGGTCAATGCTGTTGATCAAGTCAGAGGCAGGCTTTTCTCCGGGTGCGACCGGCAGTGTGTAATAATAATATCCATTATGTTCCACCCAGTTTGCACCAGGAGTAAAGCTCGGGATCGCTGCCGTGCCGCCGATGTGCTGATCCTTGTCATTGGCCCGGTAGGTAACCAGCTTGACTCGAATATAGGCATCGGTGTCGCTGGTATTGACCACATTTACATGGCTCTTTGTGATCCCGTCGAAGTTCTCGGTCACTTTGCAGCTTACTGTGGCCGCCTTAAAGGTGTTTTCCACAGCGCCGGCGCTGATAGCCAGGTAAGCCATGGTCCCGGTGACCGCTATGGCGGCGATCAGCAGAAGGGCAAGGAACACTGTCCCGATTTTTTTCTTGTGTCCGGGGTCGCTCGGCATCTGTTTGTTTTCGTGATTTCCGTGATACATCTCGTTCTCCCCCTCCTTATTTCGCGCTGCCGAAGATGTTCTTCACAACGGCGCTGAAACCGTTGAACCAATTGGGGGTTGTCTTCGTATTCCGGCATGTAATGCTTCCTGTGGGATCAGCAGCACTCAGGCTTGCGCTTCCTCCGTTATCGGCGCTGTAACGCCAGCTCCAGTTTGTATCTTCCGCAATGGTGTAGGTCCCGACCGGCAGCTCGCAGAGGGTTTCTGCGCTGTTGCCGACGACGGTAACTTCGGAGTATTTCTTGCCATCTTTGTAGACAGTGAACACATAAGGCTCATTGGGAGCGCCGCCTGTCTTGTAGATGGTCAGATCGCAGGTCTTGATGTGGAGCAGGAAAGCGGGACTGCCGTCAGGGTTCGTCACGTTCCAGCCGCAATTCACATCATCCGTACCGATGGTGTGGAGGAAACTGGTGTCCGCGGTCACATCGGTGGTACCGATCTTTACCGCCGCGGTCACATCCACATCCTGCTTGGAGCTGATCTTTCCGCCGGCAACTTTTGCGGAATTCACCGTATAGGTGAGGTCCAGCGCAGGAGCTGCGCCCATGGCTGCCGTATTTGCTCCGATTCCTTGGTGCTTCCACGCGGTGCTGGTAAGGTTCGCCGCGAAGTCAGTGGGAACGGTCTCTCCGTAGTATACCGTGCCGTCCTGGAAGGTCAGCTCCGGCTTAAACACGTTGATGTCCGCGCTGTCGCTTCCAGCCTTTGCGGTTGCCAGCGCTCCGCTTGCGTTGCTGCCGTTCGTCTTCGGGGAGACAGTCACGGTGATGCTGTAAGTCTGATCGTCAGACAGGTTGCTGAAGTCGGTCACCGCAGTGCCGTTTTGATCCTTCACCGCAGCCAAAATATCGACATATTCCGTCTGCCACGCGGCAAGACCGTAGTTCGCCACCGACGGGTCAAGGTTTAGATCAATGCCGCCGACCGTCGCGGTAGCGTCCGAGCGAAGCTCGGCCCCGGTCAGACTCTGCATCAGGTAAACGTTCTGATCCAGCGCAGTGACAGTCACATCTTTGATGGGTACATTCACCTGCGGCCGGTCAAAGGTCAGAACAGGCGTGGCAGCAACCGCATTTTCGTAAATGCCAGCGCTGGTGTTGGTGAAGACGTTGTTGCCACCCAGAAAAGCATTCTTGGGTACCACCTTGAAGCGGATCACCAGCTTGTCGCCCCGGTAGGTCACGCTGCCGTCGGTGTTGGTGACAGTACCGACGTAGTTTGCCGCATAGTCAAAGCCGGTCACGTTGACCTGATCTCCGCTGATGGAAGTCGTGGCTCCCATGGCGTTGGGATTTTCTGTCCACTGCTTTGCGCCCGCTCCGTCATTGCCTGTGTAACTGTATGTTTTCAGGCTGATATCATTGGAAGCCAGCTCAAAGGGAGTGTCAATAATGTCCCGAACCACCGCGCTGCTGTCAAGCGTTGTGGAGGAACCACCAGACTCAATATTATCGGAAATCTTCTTGAAGATGTTGTTCAGGGAATCCGCATCCGATGCAGAGAGGTAGTAACTGGGAGTCTTGGGAGTACCGTTGTTGGACGACAAACTCTGCATAAACCAGTTGGATTTTTCAGTGTCGTTCGAGCTATATTGATTGCCTGCGCTCGTGGCATCCGCGCCAATAAAAACACCCACGGAATACACTGTCGCACCAGTGGCTTTGGTAATCTGTGCCTGGTTAATAGCAGCATTTGCTACAGTTGTACTAAAAGCTTGATTGCCGGGGGAACCGTCCGTAAACATGATAACGACACGGTTCCGCCTCTCACCGTTGCTGACAGGGTTTTTTTCCAGTATGCCGTTGGCCATTTCCATGCCCAGGTCGGGATGTGTACCGCCATCGGCATCAAGGGCACCGATAGAAGCGGTGAAATTGGCCTGCCCGGCCGCGGTGTTCATGCTTTGAAATGCGTTGGTGTACTGACCTTGCGCATCTGTACCGTATGGATACTGTTGGCTTCCGACAAACACCTCGGTATTCGTGTAGTTACTGTCACTGGCAAAACCGACGACCGCAATTCTGTGGTTCACATCGTCGCCGGTCCCGGAAATGTGGTCTTCGCCGGCCGCCTTATCGCTGACATCCCTTGCAAAGTTGGTAAGGGCGGTCCGCAAAGCTGTGATTCTGGAAACGCCGGCGGTCGTATTAACGGATTTCTGATAGAAAGCCGGTGAAAACACCGTATTATCTCCAACGGAGGTCCCGATGGTCAGTGTCGCGCCCATGGCATCTGTGCAGGTATAGATGTAGGCATAGTTTACGCTGTACTGATACAAGGCGGTGCCGTCTATCTTGGTAAACACGGGGGTCGTAGAGTCGCCTGTACTTGTGGCAATAATGGTTTTGTCAGGGAGCGTGTATGTATATACATCTTGCCCCTTTTGGATCCTATGAGAAACTGTCACCTTTTTATAGCTGCCGCCCACAAGTGCATACAGATTGTTTTGATTATCCCAATAGTTATCCCATGTATAGTCGCTGTAATTGGGCCAACTGTCAGCAATCTTTGTGTAGACGTCCTGGGCTTGGTGGAGGACGGAAACGGAGGCATAGCTGCCATTGCTGAGGGGATAATAGAGGTTTCCCTGGCCGCCGTTGTGGCGAAGTTTATAATAGTTGTAGTTCGTGTAATTGCTTCCATACTGAGAGAAGGTCGTTTCACCGATGCCCCAGTCCATAGAGCCAGATTCATCGAGTACCAGAACGATATCCGTAGGAACGTCTTTCGTGATCTGGCTGATGACCTTGTCGCCGGTGGCGTAGGCTTCCAGCTGCACGGTATAGGTACCGTCTCCGTTAGCGGTGGCCGTCTTACTGATTTCCATGCCGCTGGTGCTGGTACTGCCGGAGGCACCGGTATCGTCCGCCGCGAATACCGTGGTCCCCGGCACCATCATGGTGCCGATGATCGACAGACTCAGCAACAGGGATAAGAGCTTCTTCTTTTTCATTCTCTGCCTCCTCAATTTGCCCCGCCCACGACAGGACTGCCAAGGGGTGCCGCATCGGTAACGGTCACTGTGGGATAGATGATCTCACTTTGAACCGGTTTGTCGCCAGAGGCTTCAGCTGTAACAGCAGGCAGCGGCGCCGACATCAGCGAAACCACATGTGCATCGATCGCATCGTTCTGTGCCTCGGTCAGCGCGGCTATTTCCTGATCGGTAGCGCCGCTGAGAGCAGCTTTGGCATCCGTCAAAGTGGTGGCGGCCATCACGCATTCATAGAGGGTATTGGATGCGCTTGCCATGGTCTGTGCGGCCGCGGAAGTCATCAGAGTTCCCGGCAAAGCCACACTGAGCGCCAGAGCAAGGCCTAACAGCAAACCAAGCGTCTTTTTTTTCTTCATTTCACTACCTCCTCACTCTTCCGGCCAGCCTTTGGCATCCATCATGCCGTCGCCATTGTTGGCCGCCTGCGCCGCATAGGCGGCTGCATTTACCGCTGCCGTGCTGTGAGCGGCAGCGCCGCCGCAGCACAGACTTTATGGCTTTTTAAAATCATACATTTATTTTTTTGGGAAAGCCGTCGCTTGCTTTCTTGTTTGATTCTATGGTCAGTCTATCATCGACAACATTAACAAAACGATTAAAAACAGCAACAAGGAAATGTTTTTATTTTTTTCACTGATCTGTTTTTTTCTCTTCCACACCCTCTGCGGCGGTATTTTCCTTCTTGGTGTTCGTCAGTACGTCGGGAAGGAAGATCAGCAAAATGACCACCAGCATTACCGCGCTGATCCCCGCGATTCCCAGCGGTGTCTTAGCGTAGATACTGATATAGCCCAGGCCGGGCACCTGAAACGCCATCCGCCCCAGCACATTGCTGTATGCTACCGGCAGGCTGTCGGCCGACTCGTTCGCGTCGCCCTGCGTGGTAACGGTCTGCGCCGCATCGTCCTTGGCGACAACACGGTGTGTCACATAAGTGCCGCCGTTGAGGTTGTAAGTGACCACGTCACCCACCGTCAGTTCCTCCCACGGGGTCTGCTTGACAAAGACGATGGCGCCCACGTGGATCTTTGGCTCCATGGAGCCGGTGAGCACCGCCATCGCCTGCATCCCCATGATCTTGGGTACAAGCAAAAGCGCGGCCACACAGGCCAGCAGCACAATGATAATCGTTGAAAGGATATTACAAATTCTTTTGACCATATGTTTATGCAGCCTCTCTCTTATTATGTCGCGCCGTGCGGCGCGGTGATTATGCTCTTCAGAAGTCCGTCAGCGAAGGCTGTCAGGCCGCTCTGTCAATTTTCCTGCCTGTTTTCCGTCTTCGCTTTTTCTTCCACCGTGTCCAGAGCGCTGTCCATCAGCTTGAGCAGCTCCAGCACGCTTCTGAAATTCTGCGTCTGTTCCTTGTCTACCCAAGTGACCTGCCCCTGCCAAGTGGAGTTTTGCCTATATTGGACATGAACGATAAACGTACCCATGTCGCCTTTTTGATTCAGCAATTCGGATCTCTTTGCCACTTTTTCTGTCTCCCTTGTCTTTTCCTTTTTGGAACTGTCCTCTTTCGGAGAAAACAGCCGCAGTCGTGTGGACTGCTGGGGGTAGTCGATCTCATCACACAGATTGTCGATCAATTCCACCACGCTATACATGGAGTCCACATACTGAGGTTCTTGCGTATAATAATGATAGGCTCGTCCCGCCAGAGGGCGGTTGGAGTCAATGCACACCACCGTCAGGTTGGGTGCTGATGTGTTAATTGAATATACTGACACAAGCCACAGTCCTTTTCATGTTCTTTCTGCACTTTACCATGTACCCAATTAACAAAAGCATTAATTTTATTTTTCTGTCTCACTTTTTTGATCTTTCTGTTAGCTGTCTTAGGCGCGTCTTTATTTGGCCCCACCCGGAAATTTTTTTCGCTTCTTGAAAAAATGGCTGCGAAGCAGGATTGCAATTATTCGGTTTGTTTGTTATAATATTTTTACTGTAAAAGGGTAAACGAGTTGGATTCAAAGGGGCATTTATCGAATATAGTCGTTTTTTTTGCCAGTAAGGTTTTCTCTTTTTTTCGGTACTTTTTTGTTTTTGTAAGAATTATACTTTTAGGATGATTCTTACAAAATCGGACTTGTCGTATATACTAACCCTGTTCGACATTTAGTGGGATGCTCGCGGCGTGGGGGATTTGATGGCCCACTTTCCATGCAATTCGACGTCATTTTGTTTCCGTCGGCGTTTATGTGCAACAAGACAAGAAAAGAGAGACGCTATGACACATGATACATTACAGGTAAAAATGCTCGGACGTTTTACAGCGGTCTACCGAGGCCAGACTTTGAAGATGGACTTCAGCAGCACCACGAAAATGATGCAGCTTCTGGCCCTTTTGCTGCTCTATCATGACGGCATTTCCAGAGAAAAATTGTTGTTCAGTCTTTACGGCAACAGTGAAGTTGCCAACAGCAAAAACAATCTGCGCGTCACCATTTCCCGTCTGCGCAAGGCGTTTCATGACGCCGGTCTTCCTCCGGAGGTCAATATTACGGCCAACAGCGGTATTTATTGTTTGGAAGGCGATTTGGAAATTGAAAGTGATGTGGCTCTTTTTGAAAACTGCGTCACACAGGCAGCCGCGTCTTCTGACCCGGATGCTTCTTATCAGCTGCTGGAAAAGGCCTGCGGTATGTACACCGGCGAATTTCTTCCCGACTTCTCTATGGAAGAGTGGGTCATGGTGGAGCAGGTCCGCTTGAAAAACGCGTATATCACCTGTTTTCAGGAGTTGCTGGAGATGTTCAAACAGCGGCGTGAGTATGACAAAATGTTTCAGTTTTCCATGGCGGCGGCCAAAATGTATCCTTACGATGAGTGGCAGGCCTACCAGATCGACGCGCTTATTGCCATGAACCGCTATGATGAAGCCATGAAACTTTACGACAAAACCGTCAGCCTCTATTTTGATGATTTGGGCATTCCGCTCTCCGAAAATATGCTGCAGCGCCTGCGGGCCATGAGCGACTCCATTCATTATGAGCTCACCTCTGTCAGCGATATTCTGGCCGGTCTCAATGAGGACGAGGAAAAACGGGGCGCTTATTATTGCAATTTCCCCAGCTTTATTGATAACTTTCGTATGCTGCAGCGTCTTTCCGAGAGAGACGGACGTTCCTGTTATCTGGTGGTCTGCACGCTGGTGGGTAAAGACAAAAAGCCGTTGGACGATCAAAAATTTCTGCATACATCCGGTTCAGATCTGAAGCTGGCCTTTGAAAAGAGTCTGCGTCGGGGCGATATCTACACCAAATACAGCACATCTCAGTATTTGCTGCTGCTGGTGGGCATTAAGCAGGAGGATGCCTCCATTGTGACCAACCGGATCGACGGAAATTTGGCCCGGCTGTTGGACGGGAAAAAGATCAACATTCGCTATCGCCTTCAGCCGGTATCCGGCTGCTGCCCCGCAGAGCACGGCGAATGGAAATTTTAAGCTGCTTGCCGCCTATTTAAAAAAAACAGGCCCGGTTCCTTTTTGAGGAAAACCGGGCCTGTTCGCTGTTGTATGAAGCGGGAGAATGCAAAAAACCCTTTTGTATGGCGAAAGCCATACAAAAGGGTTTTTTGCATTGAAATTACTTGACCAGCTCGATGATAGCGGTCTCCGCAGCGTCACCGCGGCGAACGCCGGTGCGGATGATGCGGGTATAACCGCCGTTGCGCTCTGCATATTCAGGAGCGATCTCCTTGAACAGCTTGTGGGCAACATCCTCTCTGGTGATGAAGCTCAGAGCCTGACGATAGGCTGCCAGATCACCCTTCTTACCCAGGGTAATCATCTTTTCAGCCAGGGGCTTGATCTCCTTGGCGCGGGTAATGGTCGTTTCCATCTTGCCGCTGTCCAGGAAGTCGGTCACCTGCTGACGGAGCATCGCCATACGCTGATCGGTCGTCTTACCGAGCTTACGAGTTCCGGGCATTTCAGTTTCCTCCTTGTAAGGATATTCCGCGCAGTTGCCGCGCGAAACGATTAATTGTTGTCTTCGCTGGCCAGGTGGAGACCCATCATCGCCAGCTTATTGATGACTTCTTCCAGAGACTTGCGTCCCAGGTTGCGAACCTTCATCATTTCGTCTTCCGTCTTGCTGATCAGGTCTTCCACGGTATTGATATTGGCTCGTTTCAGACAGTTAAAGCTGCGGACGGAAAGATCCAGTTCTTCGATCGTCAGCTCCAGCACCTTATTGCGCTGTGTTTCGGGCTTCTCCACCACGGTGGACTTATCGCCTACGGTGTTGGACAGGTCTTTGAACAGAGCAAAGTGGTCGCACAGGATCTTAGCGCCCAAAGACACGGCATCTCTGGCGGAAATGGTGGAATCTGTCCAAATTTCCAGCGTCAGCTTATCAAAGTCGGTCATATTGCCCACACGGGTGTTTTCCACTGTGTAGTTGACTTTGTAAACGGGCGTATAGATGGAGTCAATGGGGATCACGCCGATGACATTCCGCTGTGCCTTGTTCCGATCAGCGGACACATAGCCGCGGCCGTGGCTCAGGGTGATCTCCATGTTCAGAGTCGCTCCAACATCCAGTGTGGCGATGTGCAGCTCGGGGTTGAGCACCTCGACTTCACCATCATTTTTGATGTCGCCGGCGGTTACCTCGCAGGGGCCCACTGCCTCAATAAAGACAGTTTTGGTTCCCTCGCAGTACAGTTTTGTCAGCAGGTTCTTGACATTCAGGACGATCTCCGTCACATCCTCTTTGACGCCGGGGATGGTGGAAAACTCGTGCTGGACGCCAGCGATCTTGATACTGACGGCGGCCGTACCAGGCAGGGAGGAGAGCATGATACGGCGCAGCGCATTGCCCAGGGTCGTGCCATAACCGCGTTCCAGGGGTTCGATGACATACTTTCCATAGGAAGCATCGCCGGGCGTTTCAATACACTCGATCTGGGGCTTCTCAATTTCAATCATGCAGTACCCTCCTTCATTCTCGTTACAGCGCGGATGACTCCGCGCCAAATTTGGTTCTTATGATCTATGAGGGTTCTCCCCCTATTACTTGGAGTACAGCTCGACGATGAGATGCTCCTCGACGGGCATATCAATGTCCTCGCGGGCGGGCATCTTCACGACGGTACCCTTCAGGGCGGTCTTGTTGCGCTCCAGCCACTGGGGCACGGTGACCATGGGAGCATCCTCAGCGGTCAATCTCTTGAACGCGGCGGAGGAGCGGCTGCTTTCCTTGACTTCGATGACATCGCCCACGCGCACCAGATAAGAAGGAATGTCCACCTTCTGACCGTTGACGGTGAAATGAGCGTGGTTCACCAACTGACGAGCCTCGCGGCGGGTCATGGCAAAGCCCAGACGATAGATTACGTTGTCCAGACGGCGCTCGATGGTGGTCAGCAGGTTTTCACCTGTCTTACCGGGCATCTTAGACGCCTTTTCGTAGTACATACGGAACTGCTTTTCCAGAATACCATAGACGAACTTGACCTTCTGCTTCTCGTTCATCTGGATGGCATACTCACTTTTCTTTTTTCTCATTTGGCCGCCAGGGTTGCGGTTGGTTTCCTTCTTGTTGTAACCCATGACGGTAGGAGAGATACCCAGCGCCTTGCAGCGTTTGGCGACAGGCTGCATATTCTTAGCCATACTTTACTTATCCTCCTTTTCCGATTAGACGCGACGACGTTTGGGAGGACGGCATCCGTTGTGGGGGATGGGAGTCACATCCTTGATCATCGTCACTTCCAGGCCAACGGCCTGCAGGGCACGGATGGCAGCTTCGCGGCCCTGGCCGGGGCCCTTGACGAAAACTTCCACCGTCTTCAGTCCGTGTTCCATCGCGGCGCGGGCAGCTGTTTCAGCGGCGCTCTGCGCGGCAAAGGGAGTGGACTTCTTGCTGCCGCGGAAACCCAGTCCACCGGAAGAGGCCCAGGAAAGTGCGTTGCCCTGAGTATCGGTGACGGTCACCATGGTGTTGTTGAAGGAAGAACGGATATGGACCTGGCCCTTTTCGATGTTCTTCTTTTCGCGACGACGGCGAACGACCTTCTTAGCGGTCTTTACAGTAGCCATGTTAGATTCTTCCCTCCTTACTTCTTCTTGTTGGCAATGGTCTTCTTAGGACCCTTACGGGTGCGCGCGTTGGTCTTGCTGCGCTGACCGCGCACGGGCAGGCCACGTCTGTGGCGGGTGCCGCGGTAGCAGCCGATCTCCGTCAGGCGCTTGATATCAAGCGCGGTCTGGCGGCGCAGATCGCCTTCGACCACACAGTTCTGGTCGATGGCTTCACGAAGCTTGGCTTCGTCGTCCTCGGTCAGATCCTTTACTCGGGTGTCGGGGTTGATGCCTGTCTTCGCCAGGATATCCTGAGCGCTTTTTCTTCCAATGCCATAAATATAAGTCAAACCAATTTCGATTCGCTTATCTTTGGGCAGGTCAATACCGGCAATACGTGCCATACTTTTTAAGCACCTCCAATTTTTAGTTAGCCCTGTCTCTGCTTATGCTTGGGATTTTCGCAGATCACCATGACGCGACCTTTACGGCGAATAATCTTGCACTTCTCGCACATGGGCTTCACGGACGGTCTTACTTTCATGTCAATAAACCTCCTACTTACTACGCCAGGTAATCCGGCCACGGGTCAGATCGTAAGGCGACATTTCGATCGTCACCTTATCACCGGGCAGAATCCTGATGAAATTCATTCTGAGTTTTCCGGAAATATGTGCCAAAATGATGTGTCCATTTCCAATGTCTACTTGGAATGTGGTGTTGGGCAGTGATTCGACGACCACGCCCTCAACTTCTATCATATCGGATTTTGCCAAGTACTATCCCTCCTGGTCCTGATTACCGCTGCCGCTGTACGCGGCAAGGGCTTTACGAAGCTCACTATTCGTAATTTTTTCGTTGCTTCTGATCTTCTCGGCAAGAAGGCCGTCCCCCTGCGCCTCAAATTGCACATGCTTGCATTTTTTGCGCTTGGGGTTTTCAGCTTTCCGGCCCTTGCCGTCCGCCAGCAGGAGGAAATCGCCCTCCGTCGCAAGCACGAAGAAGCACTTTCCTGCGTCCCTGCCGGCAGTTGATTTAACAATGTCTGATTTTGCAATGTCCATATGTTTACACCAAGGATCCTGCGGGATCCGTCAGAAGCTCCGGATCACCCGGGGTGATAAGAATGGTGTTCTCATAGTGGGCCGCGTTCTTTCCATCGGCGGTTTTCACCGTCCAGCCGTCCGCCATCTGAATAATGGAGGCCGTTCCCGCGTTCACCATGGGTTCCACGGCAATGGTCATACCGCGGAGAAGCCGAGGGCCGTGACCGGGCGCCCCGTAGTTGGGGACCTCGGGCGGCTCGTGCATATTCCGGCCGATGCCGTGGCCCACATACTCGCGCACCACGGAAAAGCCGTTTTTCTCCACATATGCCTGCACTGCTGCGGAAACATCGGACAACCGATAGCCCTCTCTTGCAAATTTCAAGCCCTCAAAAAAGCTCTCCTGGGTCACACGGATCAGCCGCAAAGCCTCCTCGCTGACCTTCCTGCAAGGGAAAGTTGCTGCACAGTCGCCGTGAAATCCGCCGATATAGGCACCCACATCCACGCTGACGATATCGCCTTCCTGCAGTACCCGTTGCCCAGGTATACCGTGGATGATCTCATCGTTGACGCTGACACATACGCTGGCCGGGTAACCGTTGTAGTGCAGGAAGGATGGGGTGGCGCCCTGTGCTTTGATATACTGGAACACTGCACGGTCAATTTGATGGGTTGTTACGCCGGGCTTTACCATTTCCCCTGCTAAGGCACGGGCAGCCGCGGTAATTTTTCCCGCTCGGCGCATCGCTTCGATCTCCTGGGATGATTTTAGGGTAATCATTCTGCTCGCCCCAATATCGCCAGAATCGCCTGTGTCGTTCCGTCCACAGTGAGACGATCCACCACAGTCTTGAGAATCCCACGGGCTTCATAGAAGTCCTTCAGGGGCTCTGTTTCTTTATGATAAACCGCCAGACGGGATTTCACCGTCTCGGGGTCATCATCTTTGCGCTGCATCAGCTTGCCGCCGCACACATCGCAGACGCCTTCCTTTTTGGGAGGAATGTTCACGATGTGATAGCTGGCGCCGCAGCTTTCGCAGACACGACGGCCGCCCATCCGCTCGATAATCTTTTCATCGGGAATTTCAATGGCGACCACGGCGTCAAACGTAATACCGGCCTTTTCCAGTGCCTCCGCCTGGGCGATGGTACGGGGTACACCGTCTAGGATAAAGCCCTTGGCACAATCCGGCTCCTGCAACCGCTCGCCGATGATGCCGATAATGACTTCATCGGGCACCAGACGGCCGGCATCCATGTACTCCTTTGCCTTCAGGCCCGTAGGCGTACCGTTTTTCACCGCCGCGCGCAGGATATTGCCTGTCGAAATGGTGGGAATATCCAGCTTTTTCTTCAGAATCTCTGCCTGAGTGCCTTTGCCGGCACCAGGAGCACCTAAAAGGATCAGTTTCATGATGACACCTCTTATTCCAGGAAGCCCTTGTACTGACGCATCAGCATTTGGGATTCCAAAGCCCGCACGGTTTCCAGCGCCACGCCCACCACGATGATGACGGAGGTGCCGCCGATGGCCAACGCGGGAACGTTGACGATCTTGCCGATGATCAGGGGACAGATAGCCACCACGCCCAGATAGATCGCGCCAAACATGGTAATCTTATTGAGCACCTTGCTGATAAAGTCGGAGGTGGGCTTGCCGGGACGGAAGCCGGGAATAAAACCGCCGTTCTTTTTCAGATTGTTGGAGATCTCAATGGGATTGAACTGGATGGTGGCGTAGAAATAGCTGAAGCCGATAATCATCAGGAAATAGAAGATCATATACACCACCGACTTGGTGTCGATGGCCTGCAGGAAGCCATACCAGAAGGTACCCTCGGTCGGCGTCTTGCAGAACGCGGCGATGGTGGAGGGGATCATGGCAATGGACTGCGCAAAGATGATGGGCAGAACGCCGGACATATTCACCTTCATGGGAAGCGTGGAGGACTGGCCGCCATAGAGCTTCCGGCCCACCTGACGCTTGGCGTACTGCACCGGGATGCGGCGCTCGGCCTCGTTCACATGGGTGATGAATACCACCAGAGCCAGCACACCCAGGACCATCAGAACCACCATCCACCAAGTAATGGTGCCTGCCTTCAGGTAAGAAGAAAGATGGCCGATGGTGCTGGGCAGACGGGACAGAATGCCCGCGAACAGAATGATGGAGATACCGTTGCCGATACCGAATTCCGTGATCTGCTCGCCCATCCACATCACGAAGGAAGAACCGGCGATGAAGGAAACGATGATGACAAGCGCGGCCCACACGTTGGTGGTGGTCAGGATGCCATAGTTCTTCATCAGCATATAGTAGCCCCAGCCCTGCAGGATGGCGATGGCCACCGTTGCGTAGCGGGTAATGCTCTGGATCTTCTTCTTGCCTTCCTCGCCGCCGTCGCGGGCCAGCCGCTCCAGAGCGGGGATGGCCACGGTGAGCAGCTGGATAATGATGGAGCTGTTGATATAGGGCTGCACGCCCAGTGCAAAGATCGTTGCATCGGCGAAAGCGCCGCCGGACATCACGTTATACAGACCCAGCACGGTGGTGCTCAGCTGATTGAGATAGCTGGACAGCAGGCTGGTATCCACATAGGGGACGGGGATGGCGTTGCCGATACGGAAGATAAGCAGGATCAGCGCGGTAAAGATGATCTTCTTTCGCAGCTCGGGAATGGCCCAGGCTTTGCGGATCGTTTGAATCACCTTACATCACCTCTGCCTTTCCACCGGCTGCTTCGATCGCTTCTTTAGCAGCCTGGGAGAAAGCAGCGGCCTTCACGGTCACTTTCTTGGTAACTTTCCCGTTACCGAGAACTTTGTAACCATATTCGCACTTGCTCAGGATACCCTTTGCAAGCAAAGCCTCTGCGGTGACGGTCTCGCCGTCCTCGAATGCGTTGAGCGCACCGAGATTGATAATTTCCAGGGGCTTGGCAAAAATATTGTTGAAACCACGTTTGGGGACACGACGTGCCAGAGGCATCTGGCCGCCTTCAAAGCCGACGCGGGTGCCGCCGCCGCTACGGGCCATCTGGCCCTTGTGACCGCGGCCTGCGGTCTTGCCGTTGCCGGAACCGGAGCCACGGCCCTTGCGATAGGCCTCCTTGGTGGAGCCGGCTGCGGGAGACAGTTCATTCAGTTTCATCTCTGGCACCTCCTTATTTCACTTCGGTGACCTGGAGCAGATATCCGATCTTAGCGATCTTGCCCTTGGTCTGTGCGTTGTCGGGCTGCACGGTGAAATCACCGATCTTGCGCAGGCCCATGGAGTTGGCAGTGGCAATATGCTTATCCAGTCTGCCGTTGAGGCTCTTGACGAGCTTAATGTTCAGATTAGCCATTCTCATTGCCCCCCTTAGCCCACGATCTCGTCGACGCTCTTGCCGCGGGTCTTCGCCACTTCTTCCGGAGTGCGCAGAGCCTTCAGACCTTCAAAGGTCGCGGCCACAACGTTGACGGGTGTATTGGAGCGCAGGCACTTGGTACGGATGTCCTTGATGCCGGCAGCTTCCATGATAATACGAACCGGGCCGCCGGCGATGACGCCGGTACCGGGTGCAGCGGGTTTCATCAGCACGCGGCCTGCGCCGGCTTCGCCGGTGATCTCGTGGGGAATGGTGCTGCCGGACAGGGAAACGGTCACCATGTTCTTCTTGGCGTCCTCAATACCTTTGCGGATCGCTTCGGGAACTTCGGCAGCCTTACCCAGGCCGTAGCCCACTTTGCCCTTGCCATCGCCAACGACCATCAGAGCGGAGAACTTCATGATGCGGCCGCCCTTGACCGTCTTGGACACGCGGTTGGTGCAAACAACTTTTTCGATATATTCGCTGGGCTCTCTTTCAAATCTTGCCATCTATCGGTTCCTCCTCTCTCAAAATTCCAGGCCGCCCTCGCGGGCGCCCTCTGCCAGTTCCTGCACACGGCCGTGGTAGAGATAGCCGCCGCGGTCGAAGACCACTTTGTCAATTCCCTTGGCCTTGGCGCGCTCAGCAACCAGCTTGCCGACAGCGCGGGCAGCAGCCTTATTGCCGCCGTTGCCTTCGATCTCTTTGTCGAGAGTGGAAGCAGCCACCAGCGTGTTGCCGGCGACGTCGTCGATCACTTGGGCGTAGATATTGTTTTTACTGCGGAATACGTTCAGACGGGGTCTTTCAGGAGTGCCGGAAACCTTGGCGCGGACTCTCTGATGACGCTTCATACGCTGAGCGTTTGTATCAGGTCTTTTAATCATAACGGCACACCTCCTTACTTTTTAGCACCAGTCTTACCAACCTTGCGGCGGATAAATTCATCAACATACTTGATACCCTTTCCCTTATAAGGTTCGGGGGGACGCTTCTCGCGGACATCGGCGGCAAACTGGCCCACCTTCTGTTTGTCGGGGCCGGAAATGACGACCTTGTTCTGTGCGGGAACGTCAATGGTGATGCCATCAATCTCAGGCACGATGACCTGATGGGAATAACCCAGGTTCATGACCAGGTTGGTTCCTTCCTTGATGGCACGATAGCCAACGCCGTTGATCTCCAGCTCCTTTTTGAAGCCTTCGCTGACGCCGGTCACCATGTTGTGAAGCAGAGCACGGGTAGTCCCGTGCAGCGCGCGGTGCTCTTTGTCGTCGGAGGGGCGGGACACAACGATCACGTTGTCTTCTCTTGTAATGGTCATCTCGGGACTCACAGCCTGTGTGAGGGTGCCCTTGGGACCTTTGACGGTGATGACGTTGCCCTCGGCCACGGTGACTTCCACACCTGCGGGGACGGTAATGGGCATTCTACCAATTCTAGACATTGTTCAATACCCCCTTACCATACAAATGCCAGGACTTCACCGCCGATGTGAGCTGCGCGGGCAGCTTTGTCGGTCATGACGCCCTTGGACGTGGATACGATCGCGATGCCCAGGCCGCGCAGAACGCGAGGCAGTTCATCTGCGCCCACATAAACGCGCAGACCGGGCTTGGAGACGCGGCGCAGGCCGGAGATAATCTTCTCCTTGCCGGCGTTGTACTTCAGGGTAATGCGGATGGTACCCTGGGTACCGTCTTCAATCACCTGAAAGCTCTTGATATAACCCTCGTCCAGCAGGATCTGAGCAATGCTCTTTTTCATGTTGGAAGCGGGAACATCAACGGTTTCGTGCTTGGCGCTGTTTGCGTTGCGGATACGGGTGAGCATATCGGCAACAGGATCGGTGATATGCATTCTTATTTCCTCCTAATTTAGAGTTACAGACGTCCGTCTGTTTAGGCAGCGAGGTATCACTGCTAATTTGGAGCGTGAAAGCCGCGCGTAATTAACAGTGACCTTTCGCCATCCTGTTTATCACCAAGAGGTTACCCTCTTTGGTACAGTTTGTGTGCCCCAGCGGGGCGTGGAATTTACCAGGAAGCCTTGCGGACACCGGGGATTTCTCCCTTGTATGCCAGAGTGCGGAAGCAGATACGGCAGACGCCGTAATCACGCAGATAGGCATGAGGACGGCCGCAGATCTTGCAGCGGTTGTACTTCCGGGTGGAAAATTTTGCCGGAGCTTTCTGCTTCAGCTTCATAGAAAGTTTAGCCATGTTCCTTCTCCTCCTATTAGCGTTCGAAGGGAGCGCCAACCAGGGTCAGCAGCTCGCGAGCTTCTTCATCGGTCTGAGCGGTGGTGCAGATCACGACGTCCATACCACGGATCTTATCGATCTTGTCATACTCGATTTCGGGGAAGATCAGCTGTTCCTTCACGCCCAGGGCATAGTTGCCGCGGCCGTCGAAGGCGTTGGGGCTGATGCCATGGAAGTCACGCACACGGGGCAGAGCCACGTTGAACAGACGATCCAGGAACTCCCACATTTTCTCGCCGCGCAGGGTCACCTTAGCGCCCACGGGCATGCCTTCACGCAGCTTAAAGTTAGCCACGGACTTCTTGGCGATGGTCACAACAGCCTTCTGGCCGGTAATGATGCCCAGATCGTTGACCACGGCGTCGAGCATCTTGGCGTTTTCACGGGCTTCGCCGCAGCCGACGTTGATAACGATCTTCTCGATCTTGGGGACCTGCATAACGCTCTTGTAGCCGAACTTCTTAAAGAGAGCAGGAGCTACTTCTTCGTTGTATTTAACTTTCAGTCTAGCCATTTTCTACTCTCCTTTCTTACAGAGCTGCACCGCAGTGCTTGCACACGCGGAGCTTCTTGCCGTCTTTGATCTCGTGGGCCACGCGGGTGGGCTTGCCGCACTTGGGGCAGACCACCTGAACCTTAGAGGCGTACAGAGCCGCTTCACGCTTGGTGATGCCGCCCTCTTCGCCCTGCTTGCGGGGCTTGATGTGGCAGGTCACCATGTTGATGCCTTCCACAACGACCTTGGCCTCGCTGGGCACGGTGCCCAGAACCTTGCCGGTCTTGCCCTTGTCCTTGCCGGACAGGACGATGACTTTATCGTCCTTCTTGATGTTCATACTATTCATTCTCCGGACCCTCCTTAAATCACTTCAGGAGCCAGGGACAGGATTTTCATGTAATCCTTGTCGCGCAGCTCGCGGGCAACAGGCCCAAAGATACGGGTACCGGTGGGGTTTTTGTCGTCCTTGATCAGAACGGCGGCATTGTCGTCAAAGCGGACATAGGTACCGTCGGCACGACGAATACCCTTGGCGCTTCGGACGATGACAGCTTTCACGACCTCACCTTTTTTCACCTGACCGCCCGGGCTGGACTTGCGCACGGAAGCGACGATCACATCACCGATGTTGCCGTATTTCCGCTTGGAGCCGCCCAGAACGCGGATGCATTTGATTTCTTTGGCGCCGGTATTGTCGGCAACCTTCAGATAGGACTCTTGCTGAATCATACTACGGCACCTCCTTACTTAGCTTTTTCAACGATTTCCACAACGCGCCATCTCTTGTCCTTGGACAGAGGACGGGTTTCCATCACTCTGACCACGTCACCGATACGGCAGGTGTTCTCTTCGTCATGGGCTTTGAGCTTATAGGTTCTTCCGACGATCTTCTTGTACAGGGGATGAGCCACCCGGTCTTCGATCGCCACCACAACGGTCTTATCCATCTTGTCGGACACGACCTTACCAACTCTGGTCTTGCGGGAGGAAATTCTTTTCTCTTCCATCTTACTTCTCCTCCTTTTCACGGATGACAGTCTTCACGCGAGCGATATCGCGCTTGGTTTCAGCGATCTTGAGAGGATTGTCCAGCTGATTGGTTGCGTGCTGCATACGCAGAAAGAACAGATCCTTTTTCAATGCGTCCAGCTTCTCGTTGAGCTGCTCGACGCTCATTGCACGTACTTCAGTTGCCTTCATCTCATTCACCTACTTCCTGAGTCTCGAGATCCTCGCGCTTGACGATCTTGCAGCGGATGGGCAGCTTGTGGCCGGCCAGACGCAGCGCCTCGCGGGCGATCTCTTCGGAAACGCCGGCGATCTCAAACATCACGCGGCCGGGCTTCACGACTGCTACCCAATACTCCGGGGAGCCTTTACCGGAACCCATGCGGGTCTCAGCGGGCTTCTCGGTGACGGGCTTATCGGGGAAGATCTTGATCCAGACCTGACCGCCACGCTTGGTATAACGAGTCATGGCGATACGGGCGGCTTCGATCTGATTGCTGGTGATCCATGCGGGATCCAGCGCAACCAGGCCAAATTCACCGTAGGTGACATGGTTGCCTCTGGTGGCCTTACCGGTGAGGCGGCCACGGTGTACTCTGCGGTACTTCACTCTTTTGGGCAGAAGCATTACTGAGCGCCTCCTTCTTTGTTTTCTGCGGGCTTACGGAAGCCGCCTTCGGGACGGGGACCGCGGTTGTAGCCGCTGTTCTGACCGTCGCGATTGAAGCCACCCTCACGGGGGCCTCGGTTAAAGCCCTGGCCATCACGGCGGAAGCCGCCCTGACGACGATCGCCGTCACGACGACCGCGACGCTCGCGGCGATCCTGATAGGGCTTGCTGGTATCCATGGTGCGGGGGGTGGTACGCAGGGTCTGGCTCAGCACCTCGCCCTTGTAGATCCAGACCTTCACGCCGATGCGGCCGAATGTAGTGGCAGCTTCAGCAAAACCATAGTCGATGTCGGCACGGAGGGTCTGCAGGGGAATGGTGCCCTCGTGATAATGCTCGTTGCCGGCGATCTCACGGCCGCCCAGACGGCCGCTGCAGTTGCACTTAATGCCCTTGGCACCGGCGCGCATGGCGCGGGCCATGGAGTTCTTCATGGCGCGGCGGTGAGAAATACGCTTCTCCAGCTGGGCGGCAATGTTCTCGGCCACCAGCTGCGCGTCCATATCGGGGTTGCGGACTTCCACGATGTTCAGCTTCACGGTCTTGCCGATGAGCGCTTCCACATCTTTGCGGTACTGCTCGATCTGCTCGCCTCCCTTGCCGATGACCACGCCGGGACGTGCCACATGCAGGTAAATAGTGACGACTTCGCTGCTGCGCTCGATCTCGATCTTGGCGACACCGGCGGCAAACAGGAGCTTCTTCAGGTGCTGGCGGATCTTGTGATCTTCGACCAACAGATCGCCGACTTTTTCATTGCTGGCATACCAACGGGAATCCCAGTCTTTGATGACGCCCACGCGCATGCCGTGGGGATTAACTTTCTGTCCCATAAAACTGTCTCCCTCCCTTAGTCTTTCTCCGTGACGGCCAGAGTCACGTGAGAAGTTCTCTTGTTGATGCGATAAGCACGGCCCTGAGCGCGGGGCATCATTCTCTTGAGAATGGGGCCGGGGGTCGCAAACACCTGGCTGACGACCAGCTTCTCGGGATCCATGTTAAAGTTGTTTTCTGCATTGGCGCACGCGCTCTTCAAGAGCTTCACCAGGGGCTCAGAAGCAGACTTGGGGGTCTGCATCAGAATGGCCATGGCAGTTTTTGCATCCTTGCCGCGGATCAGATCGCAAACGATCTGGACCTTACGGGGAGAGATGCGGACATATCTCAGATAAGCTTTAGCTTCCATTTTTTTCTGCATCCTCCTTACTGCTTCTTAGCGTGGCCGCGGAAAGTCCGGGTGGGAGCGAACTCACCCAGCTTATGACCCACCATGTCCTCCTGGACATACACGGGGACATGACGGCGGCCATCGTGGACTGCGATGGTGTGGCCAACAAAAGAGGGGAAGATGGTGGAGCTGCGGCTCCAGGTCTTCAGCACGTTCTTCTGGCCGTTCTTGTTCATTTCTTCAACCCGTTTGATGAGCTCAGGGGCAACATACGGGCCTTTTTTAATAGATCTGCTCATATTGCTTTGCCTCCCTTACTTCACGTTGCGACGCTTGACAATGAACTTGTCGGTCGGATTCTTCTTTTTGCGGGTCTTGTAACCCAGAGCAGGCTTGCCCCAGGGAGTCACAGGACCAGGACGGCCAACAGGGGCTTTGCCCTCGCCGCCGCCGTGGGGGTGATCGCAGGGGTTCATGACGCTGCCGCGAACGGTGGGACGCCAACCCATGTGACGTTTGCGACCGGCCTTACCGATCTGGATGTTTTCATGCTCCAGATTGCCCACCTGACCGATGCAGGCGGTGCAGTTGGTGCGGATAATCCGCACTTCGCCGGAGGGCATACGGACCTGCGCGTCGTCGCCTTCCTTGGCCATGAGCTGTGCATAGGCACCGGCGGAGCGGACCAGCTGGGCGCCCTTGCCGGGATGCATCTCAATGTTGTGGATGATGGTACCAACGGGGATGTTGGTAATCGGCAGGCAGTTGCCAGGCTTGATATCAGCCGCGGCGGAAGAGACCACCTTGTCACCCACGGACAAGCCGATGGGAGCGATGATATAGCGTTTTTCGCCGTCGGTGTACTCCACCAGGGCGATGTTGGCGCTGCGGTTGGGATCGTACTCCAGACGCAGGACAGTTGCCTCCATATCGGTCTTGTCGCGCTTGAAGTCGATGGTACGGTACTTGCGCTTCTCGCCGCCGCCGCGATGGCGAACGGTGATGCGGCCGTAGCTGTTGCGGCCGGCGTTCTTCTTCAGAACCTCCGTCAGGCTGGCTTCGGGCTTTGCATGCTTGTCGATGCCGTCAAAGCCGGAAACGGTCATGTGTCTGCGGGAGGGTGTGGTCGGCTTAAAAGACTTAATAGACATTTCTTACACTCCTTCCGTTATCAGACCATGCCTTCAAAGAACTCGATGGTCTTGGAGTCCTTTGTCAGCTGTACGTAGGCTTTTTTCCAGTTCTTTCTGGTGCCGGGACGACCGGCGCCCACGCGCTTTTCCTTACCGTCATAGTTGACGGTGTTGACTTTGGCAACCTTCACGCCGAAGATCTGCTCAACGGCGTTCTTGATTTCGATTTTCCCGGCATCCGGCGCCACTTCAAAGACGTACTTCTTCTCAGAAGCAGAGGCCATGGAGCGCTCGGTGATAATGGGCCGGATAATGATGTCGTATACGTGTGTCATTATGCGAACACCTCCTCGATAACTGCGAGGGCTTCCTTGTCGATGACCAGATACTTGGCCTTCAGAATGTCGTAGACATTGAGCAGCTTTGCCATGCAGGTTTCCACACCGGGAATGTTGCTGGCGCTCTTGATCACGGTCTCGTTCTTATCGGGGGTCACAACAACCGCCTTGCCGTCGCACTTCACGGCGGTGAGGAAAGAACGGAAGTCCTTTGTCTTGATGCTGTCCATGGAAATGCTATCCACCACAATGATCTCGTTGGCGGCAGCCTTGGCGGACAGGACGGATTTCATAGCCAGTCTCTTGATCTTCTTGTTCAGAACATAAGAGTAGCTGCGGGGCTTGGGGGCGAACACGATGCCGCCGTGGGTCCACTGGGGAGCGCGGGTGCTACCCTGACGAGCATGGCCGGTTCCCTTCTGACGCCAAGGTTTCTTGCCGCCGCCGGAGACCTCTGCACGGGTAAGAGCGCTCTGAGTGCCCTGTCTGCAGTTGGCCAGATGATTCTTCACCACTTCGTGGACGACAGTCTGATTGGGCTCAATGCCGAAAACGCTGTCGTTCAGTTCTACGGTACCGACTTCCGCGCCGGACATATTCAAAACTTTGATTGTAGACATGATTTAAGCACTCCTTTCCTTACTTATTTCTTGCAGACGCCTTCTGGGGATTAACACGAGCAGACGCCTTCTGGGGATTGCTGGAGATACCGGCAGCACCTTTGTGCTCGATATGCTTCTTGCAGGTTGTCTTGATGAGAACCAGACCGCCCTTGGGGCCGGGAATGGCACCGCGGATGGCGATCATGTTCAGTTCAGGATCTACCTTGACGATGTCCAGGTTCTGAATGGTGACCTGGTCAACGCCCATATGGCCGGCGCCGATCTTGCCCTTGAAGATACGGGAAGGATCGGTGGTGGAACCCATGGAACCGGCATGACGGTGGACAGGGCCGCCGCCGTGGGTCATGGGAGTGCGCTGCGCGTTCCAGCGCTTGACAACGCCCTGGTAGCCGTGGCCCTTGCTGGTGCCGGTCACGTCCACGAAGTCGCCTGTCTTAAAGGTGTCGGCCTTGACAATGTCGCCCACGTTCAGTTCGGCGGCATTTTCCAGATTGAATTCACGCAGATACTTCTTGGGTGCTGCGCCAGCCTTGTTCAGGTGGCCCAGTTCGGGCTTGGACAGCTTCCGCTCAGGAATGTCCTCGTAGCCCAGCTGCACAGCCTCGTAGCCTTCTTTTTCGGAAGTCTTCTTCTGAGTAACGACGCAGGGACCTGCTTCAATGACAGTAACAGGAATGACCTTGCCGTTTTCATCGAAGATCTGAGACATGCCAACTTTCTTGCCGATAATTGCTTTCATGTATGATCCTCCTTAAAGGTTATTGGTCGGCGTAGTTCATCCCGTGATCTCACGGGTGCTTGCTCTGCCGACGTGACCCCGTCCGTCTTACGCAAGTCAACGGACTGATGGGTGCAAGCAATTGTAATGGGCCGCCGCTGTCGGCGGGGGTGTTCGCGAAACGCGGATGCGTTTCAAAACAGGTTTGGGATCGTGCCTGTATTTATATAAGGTATAATTACAGCTTGATCTCGATTTCCACGCCGGCGGGCAGATCCAGGGCCATCAGGGCCTCGACCGTCTTGGGGGTGGAATTGCTGATGTCGATCAGTCTCTTGTGTGTGCGGCGCTCGAACTGCTCACGGCTGTCCTTATACTTGTGGGTCGCACGCAGGATGGTGATGATCTCTTTCTTGGTGGGCAGAGGAATGGGGCCGGACACGGAAGCGCCGGTGCGCTTAGCGGTCTCCACGATCTTCTCTGCGCTCTGGTCGATGACCTGGTGGTCATAGGCCTTCAAACGAATGCGAATCATTTCTTTTGCCATTTGGTTTGTTCCTCCATTTTCGTACGGTTTTGTTTTGACCTGCCGTACGGCGGGAATTTTCTCATACGCTGTTCCGTGCGTATCATTCCGGCTCATAAGAAACACCGGCACAAAGTCCGGCCGGTGCCCTTCTGGCGCGGCGATCTACGCCAACGTACAGAATTTTCTCAGCCGCCCGATGATCGGACATACTCCCCGAAAGTTACCGGCTCTCGCCGCAATCTCTCGGTTCATCGCATTTGTAAACGCCCCCGGGTGTGTTGCACTCGTCGCGCGCGTACTCAAATATGATAAAAGAAAACCTCTTGAATGTCAAGAGGTTTTCTTCGTTTTTTTCAGATATTTGCGGAAAAATTTTCGTTTTTTTCATGCTTTTTCTGTTTTCTCTTCTTATGTCACTGAGCAGACTGCCGTGAGGAACAGAGGCAGCCCATCGGAGCTATTGACAATCACCAGGAACGGCCGGTTTAGGTGCATCTCCACCTTTACCTGCTCTTCTGCCAGAGCGGCGGTGGTTTTCATGCTGATCTCCGTATAGGCCGCAGCCTCCATGCCCTCCTCGTCTACTTTCATGCGGGCCACATGGCTAATCCGGTCCACGACAGCCTCTTGATCGGTGATGCGGCTGAAGTCCGCCGCATTTTCATCAAAAGCGTCGGTGACGCCGAGGGACTTCAGTGATCCGATCAGATCCAGCTTGGAGGAGACGTCGAATTTGGGCATCGACCAGGTAATCTCGGCGCTGTGTGTGGGAGAAAGCTCCGTGAAAAGAGTGGGCGACGCCAGCACCTCCCTCAGAGAGGTCCCCTTGTCGGGCAGGATGAACGTTATGCGGTCATGTGAATTTTTCAAATAGCGAATGGCCGCCGTATAGTTCTCTCCTTTGCGGTAACTGCCCGGACAGGACATATGCATAAAATCGCAGGTCTCCTCTTTCCCGTCGGACGCATGGAAGATTTCGGAAGCGGTCCGCGATGTGGAAAAGGTGTCCTGCCAGGCGGCCTTAAAATAGAGGGCGGAGTAAATCGCCAGCAGCTGCAGCGCATCGGTCCGGATCTGCGCGTTCAGCAGCCCGCCGGTCTGGCCGTTGACCCAATCGGCAATGGCGCTGTCAGCCTCGGCGGTTCCCATGGCCACCTGATAGGAGGATGCGTAGTAGGAATCGGCCAGGATCTGCAGCGTTTCTTTGTGGAAAGACATTTGCTGATTGAGCCAGACGGAGTTGGCCGGGGTGCAAACGGTCTTTCCGTCGCTGACATAGGTGTTTTTCCAGATCTGTTGCGCGCTCTCCCGGAGGGCGTTGGTTTCCCCCGCCTCCAGAAGGCCGAGAAGCTGCGTTTGGGTATCGCCGTCTGCCATTTCCGTGAGCATGGCCAGTGCCAGATAGAGATTGACGGGAGAATAGACCACGTTCTCCTCCCCCGGACAGATCACCGGCACGGTGCGGGCGGCAAAGCGCAGCACGCCGGCCGTCTGCTCTTCGCTCAAAGGCGTGATGCCCAGCGCCGCATAGTCCGCCGCCTGCCTGGCCATCGCCTTTTCATAGCCCGCTTCATCAAAGGAACCGTTCTTCGTGTAAAAATCCGCCGCGTCCACATAAGCCGGATAGGCAGGATACGCCGCCGTACAAAGAGCATACCGCGCCTCCGCCCCGGACGGTGTGGCGGGAGATGTCCCCGGTGATGCGCCGCAGCCAACGCAAAAAACCAATACCAACAAAAGACACAGGACGTTGCGCATGAATTTCATGTTTTTTCCTCCTCTATGATTTTGTTCGTGTCGGGCCGAGGACGGGGTAAAAGGCCGGGGCGCGCCATTGACGTATCCCCGGCCTTTTTCTATTTATATCAGTATGCCACGCCCCAGTAAATATCCGTGGTGCATTCCTTGCCGCAGATGGGGCATTTGCCGGTGGTGCCGGACTGCTTGAGGGGCATACAGCGGGAGGAAACGCCCGCCTTTTCCTTCATGGCCACCTCGCAGGCCTCGTCGCCGCACCACTTGGTCAGGGCAAAGCCACCGCCGTTTTCGATCATTTCCTTGACCTCTTCCCATGTGTTCAGGTCGAAGGTGTTGTCCGCCAGATTCTGCTCCGCCTTGGCGTAGAGATTGTTATGGATCTCACCCAGCAGCCGCTCCACGGAGCTCTCCAGTTCGGCCATGGGGACAAAGGCTTTTTCTCCGGTATCCCGGCGAGCGATGCAGCATTGACCCTTCTCCATATCCTTGGGGCCGATCTCCACGCGCAGGGGCACGCCCTTCATCTCATACTGGGCAAACTTCCAGCCGGCGGACTGCTCGCTGTCGTCCATCTTCACCCGCACCCCGGCGGCTGCCAGACGGTCGCGCAGGGCTGTGGCCGCCTCAATAACGCCCGGCTTGTGCTGGGCGATGGGCAGCACCACCACCTGCACGGGAGCGATGGCGGGAGGCAGGATCAGTCCGTTGTTGTCGCTGTGGGTCATGATCACCGCGCCGATAAGGCGGGTGGTGGTGCCCCAGGAGGTCTGGAAGGGATATTGCAGGGTGTTGTCCCGCCCGGCAAAGGTCACGTCGTAGGCACGGCTGAACTTGTCGCCGAAATAATGGGAGGTACCGCTTTGCAGGGCCTTGCGGTCCTTCATCATGCACTCAATGGTGTAGGTGGCTTCGGCGCCGGCAAACTTCTCCTTCTCGGTCTTGCGGCCCTTTACCACGGGCATAGCCAGCGCGTCGCGGCAGAAGTCGGCATAACAGTTGAGCTGCTGCTCCGTCTCGGCAATGGCCTCTTCCGCCGTCTCGTGGATGGTGTGGCCCTCCTGCCACCAGAACTCACGGGAACGCAGGAAGGGACGGGTGGTCTTCTCCCAGCGAATGACCGAACACCACTGGTTATACAGCATGGGCAGCTCTCGCCAGGAGTGCAGCACATGGGACCAGTGGTCGCAGAACATGGTCTCAGACGTGGGACGAAACGCCAGGCGTTCCTCCAGCTTCTCACTGCCGCCCTCCGTGACCCAGGCCACCTCGGGGGCAAAGCCGTTGACCAGCTCCCCTTCCTTTTTCAGCAGGCTCTCTGGGATCAGCACGGGCATGGCCACGTTTTCATGGCCGGTCTTTTTGAACTCGCCGTCCATGATGCGCTGAATATGTTCCCAAATGGCATAGCCATAAGGGCGCAGGATCATAAAGCCCTTCACACTGGCGTAGTCCACCAGTTCCGCCTTCAGGCAGATATCGGTATACCACTTGGCAAAGTCCTCCTCCATGGGAGTGATTGCTTCCACATTTCTCTGATCTTTCGCCATATCGTTCAATCCTTTATCTATATTCTATCGCTGCGCTTTTGCAACTTTTTTACCGATTTTCTATTGTATGCGGTGGGGGCGGAATTGTCAAGAGACGGTTCCTCTCTCCCGGTCTTCTTCTGGGGCTGATACAAAATATCATGGGCCACAGGCTGGTAAAACAGCTTTTCCGCCGCGGCGAAGTCACGGGTCTGGGCCAGAATCCACATCAGCTTGGCCACAACCGCCTCCGTGGTCATGTCGTAAGCCTCCAGCAGACGCAGTGATTTTTTCAAATGGCACCCCACATGGTACACCGACAGGTCGCTGCCCTCGTTGGGCACCTGGGTCGTCATGACGACCAGCTTCCCCGCCTGGATCCCCCGCTCCAGAATCCCGTAAAAGTCGGCGCCCTCATATTCCGGCAATCCGCCCACGCCGAAGCTCTCGATGATGAGGCCGTCGTAGTGATCCACCATGAACTGTACCAGCTCCCGCCGAATGCCGGGGATCATCTTCAAAACGCCCACGTTGCTGTTGAGCCGGTGGAAAAAAACGGGCCGGGGTAGGCTGTCGCACCGAATATACTGCATGAGAAATTCATCCTGCACCACCGCCAGATACGGATAGTTGATGCTGGAAAACGCCTGAAAGCTCTTGGTGCGGGTCTTTCTGGCCCGGGTGCCCAGGATCACCTTGCCGTTGAACACGATCTGCACGCCGCCGCAGCCGTTCACCGCGTATAAAAAGGCGTCGGTGAGGTTCCGCTTGGAGTCGGTGCTGTCGAACCAGATGGGCTTTTGGGCGCCGGTTAGCACAATGGGCTTGGGACTGCTCTGGATCAGATAGCTCAGAGCCGCCGCCGTGTAGGCCATGGTGTCTGTACCGTGACTGATGACAAAGCCGTCGTAATCGTCATACTGGCGGCAGATGGTCTCCGCCACGCCCAGCCAATGCTCCGGCATCAGATTGGTGCTGTCCAGACTGTACAGCTGGCGGCACTCCACCCAGCAGATTTCCGCGATCCGGGGAATGTATTTGAGAAGCTGTTCGCTGGTTATTTCAGGTGTCAGACCCTCCGGTGTCATTTCCGAGGCAATGGTCCCCCCCGTGCCGATCATCAGTATTTTTTTCATGTCGATCCCTCACATATCCCGGCGATCCATGGCCGCCAGACCAAACCGTACCGCTTTTTCTATCTGAGGCTGCTCTTCCCGGGGTGCGGACTCATACTGCACCCGCAGCTCCTTGAGGAAAAGTCCCCGCAGGGAATCTTCCCCCGCGCCGCTCCAAATATCCTGTTTGATGCGCGTGTGATCCCGCAGTTCCAGGGCGTAAAACCGCCCCTCCAGCGCCGCGCTCAGCGCGGGCACCGATAGTTCCTCTTCCGTTTCTCCCGTCAGAACAATGCGGTAGATATCCTCCGCCGTGTCCGGCGGCAGTATACGCTCCAGCGTCTCCAGCGCCGGAGTCTCCGACACATCCGCCTCCAAAATCTGATACCGGTGGCGGGCGAAGGGGACAAACCGCAGCTCCACCCGGCCCGGTGACACCGTTCCCAGCAAAAAGCCCTTGTCCCCGCACTCGTCGAAGCCCCGGCCCTCCAGACATCCCGGATAGGCACAGACGGTGTTTCCGCAGCGCTGCAGGCCGCTGTACTGATGCACATGACCCAGCGCCAGATAATCAATCCCGACGGCAGCCACCTTCTCCCTGGAAAGCGGTCGATAGCGGCTGTTCACCGCGCCCAGGTCGCCATGGAGCACCATCAGGTGGGCGAAGCCATCATCTGCCGCCGCAAAACCGTCCAGCACGGTGTCATCGGGTTCTTCCGGTGACGTAAAAGCGGCGCCGTACACCGTGCATTGCAAGTGGGGAAAGGTCACTTTTTCCAGGGAACTGCCGGTAAAGAGATGCACATTTTCCGGCCACGGCAGCCGGGCATAAGCGCCGCGCGCCGTATACCAATCGTGGTTGCCGGGAGCGATGATGGTCTGCCCTCCAAAGCTTTTCAGCGCCCGGCAAAGCTGTTCCCCGGTCTCGCCGTACAGGCGGTCGCTGTCAAAGAGATCCCCCGCCAGCAGCAGAAGCTCCACCCCCTGCTCGTTGGCGAAGTCCACCAGCCGCTCCACTGTCTCCCGGCTCTCCCGCCGGCGCTGCCGGGCTTTTTCCTCCGGCAGCGATCCAAAGGCGCTGTCCAGATGAAAATCGGCGGCATGTAAAATCTTGACCATGGGCGCTCTTCCTCCGGTTATTCCTCCTGCCAGCCCTTGCACACGTCCACCCACTCCACAAAGTTGGAGCCGCAGCACGTTTGCAGTTCCTCGCAGGTCAATTCAATGGCCGACTCCGCGCTGCCCACCGCCGGAAAAACCGTGTGGAAGCGGCGCAGCGACTCGTCCAGATAGGTTTTGACATTGTTAGGCAGGGCAAAGGGGCACACGCCGCCCACGGCGTGGCCGATGAGCGTCACCGCCTCTTCCGGCGTCAGCATCTTGGCCTTGGTGTGAAAATAGCCCTTGTACTTGCTGTTGTCCACCTTGGCATCTCCCGCCGCTACCACCAAAATAGGGTCTTCTCCGATCTTAAAGCTGAGGGTCTTGGCAATACGGGCCGGTTCCACGCCCACAGCCACCGCCGCCAGCTCCACCGTAGCGCTGGACACGGTAAATTCCTGCATCCGATCCGCTACACCGTAAGGTTTCAGATACTCCCGCACTTTTTCAACTGACATATCTGTGTGCTTCCTTTCTATCTATCGAATATCCACCCGCTCCACGGCCACACAAAGGCCGGTGACGCTGTCCAAACTGAAAATAGCCCCCTGGGCCTTGCTGGGGCCCTCCGCCGCCCGATACCGTCCCGGCATACCACCCAGAAACTTTTCGATGGACTGCTCCGGGCAAATGCCCAGCACCGATTCCACCGGGCCTGTCATGCCAAGGTCGGTGATATATCCCGTTCCCTTGGGAAAAACCCGTTCGTCTGCCGTGGGGACATGGGTATGCGTCCCCCACAGCGCCGACACGCGGCCGTCCAAATAATAGGCCATGGCGAGCTTCTCGCTGGTGGCCTCGGCGTGGAAATCCACCAGCGTAAAGGTGGGCCTGTCCCCTTTCAGCACTCGATCCGCCGTGGTGAAGGGGTTTTCCGCGTTAAAATCCAGATCGCAGCGGCCGATGAGGTTCATGACGCCGATCCGCACCGCGCCGCAGTCGTACACGCCCCAGCCACGGCCCGGCGCCCGCCCGGTAAAGTTGGCCGGGCGCAGCAGATAGGGGTTTTCTTCCAGCATGGAGGCGATCTGCTGGCGGCCCCAGGTGTGGTTTCCCAGGGTGATCACGTCCGCGCCGGCAGAAAAAAGGTCCGCCGCCTGCTCCGGCGTAATGCCAACGCCGGAGATATTCTCCCCGTTGACCACGGTAAAAGCAATGTCTTTTATTTTTTTCAGGCCCCGCAGGTGGCGTGCCAGATGGCGGACCCCCGCCTCGCTGGTCACATCCCCCAGTGCCAGTACATGATAGATCATATCCGTCCCTCTGCCATACAGCATTTTTCATTTATAATTGGGTATAGTATACCATAAAAAAAGCGGAGTGCAAACACACTCCGCTTTTTTCCTCTTATTACTTGGCGTATTCCACCACTTTGGTCTCGCGCAGGACGTGCACCTTGATCTGGCCGGGGTATTCCAGCTCATTTTCAATGCGCTTGGCCAGCTCACGGGCCAAAATCACCATCTCATCTTCGGAGATCTGCTCTGGCTTGACCATCACGCGGACCTCGCGGCCGGCCTGAATGGCATAGCTTTTCTCGACGCCGGGATAGGTGCCGGTGATCTCTTCCAGCTTCTCCAGACGCTTGATATAGTTCTCCAGATTCTCACGCCGCGCGCCGGGGCGGGCAGCGGAAATGGCGTCAGCCGCCTGTACCAGGCAGGCCACAATGGTCTTGCACTCCACGTCGCCGTGGTGGGCCTGAATGGCGTGAATGATGTCCTCTTTTTCCTTGTACTTCCGGGCAAATTCCACGCCCAGCGCCACATGGGTACCCTCCATCTCGTGGTCCACGGCCTTGCCCAGATCGTGCAGGAGACCCGCGCGCTTGGCGGCGTAGACGTCGGCTCCCAACTCGGCGGCCATGAGACCGGCGATATGGGAGACCTCGATGGAGTGCTGCAGCACGTTCTGGCCGTAGCTGGTGCGGTAGTGCAGACGGCCCAGCATCTTTTGCAGTTCGGGATGGAGACCGCGGATACCGGTTTCCAGCACCGCCCGCTCGCCTTCGGAACGGATGACGGCGTCCACCTCGCGGCGGGCCTTTTCCACCATTTCCTCGATGTGGGTGGGATGGATACGGCCGTCGGCAATCAGTTTTTCCAGTGCCAGACGGGCCACCTCACGGCGGACGGGTTCAAAGCAGGAGACCGTGATGGCCTCCGGCGTGTCGTCAATGATGAGATCCGCGCCAGTCAGTGTTTCCAGTGTACGGATGTTGCGGCCTTCGCGGCCAATAATGCGGCCTTTCATCTCGTCATTGGGCAGGGGAACCACACTGACGGTGATTTCGGCTACATGATCGGCGGCGCAGCGCTGGATAGCGGTGGCCACGATCTCCCGGGCACGGGCGTCCGATTCTTCCTTGGCGCGGGCCTCGATCTCCTTGATCTTCATCGCCGTTTCGTGGGTCACGTCGGACTCCACCTGGCTGATGAGATAGTCCTTGGCCTGTTCCGCGGTAAAACCGGAAATACGCTCCAGCATCTCGGTCTGGCTGCGCTTCACCAGCTTGATCTCTTCCGTCTCCTTGTCGATGGCGGCATGCTTCTCGGCAAGGGCCTCTTCCTTTTTCTCGATCATCTCGGTCTTGTGATCGATGTTTTCTTCTTTTTGCTGCAGCCGGCGCTCCTGCTTTTGCAGATCCGCCCGGCGCTCTTTGACTTCCTTCTCATATTCGCTGCGGGATTTCAAAATCTCTTCTTTTGCTTCAAGAAGTGCTTCTCTTTTTTTATTTTCAGAGCTTTTAATGGCTTCATTGATAATGCGGGTCGCTTCTTCTTCCGCACTGGAGATTTCTTTTTCCGCTACTTTTTTCCGGTAGCGAATACCGAGAGGAAAGCCGATCAAGAGCGCAATAATCGCTGCAACCGCCGCTACAATGTAGCCGGTTGTGGTCATAATCGGTTTACCTCCTGTTTCATTCGTGGGCTTTCGCCCATATCGATTCATGGTTCTTAACAAATGTTATCAGAAAACAACCGGAGAATCCCCTTCATCTCCGATAATAATCTTTGTTAATTTTATACGGAACGTGAAGCGGTGTCAAGTATAAATATACCTTTATAGCCGTCAAAACTTTCCTTCTCAGTGTCCTGCCGCGCTGAGCGGAGGCCTTATTTTTCTTTTTTATAGTATATTTCTTTCGTGTCTGCCGTTTTTTTAGCGGCAAACGCCCCTTTTTATACCAAAATATACGCCGCTGGCGCATAACCGATGGCGTCGCCGCTGTGGACCACATACCAGGTCTGGTATCTGCCGCAGACCAGCACCGTACTCCCCTCCGGCAACAGCTGCATCATGGCTGCGTCCTTCCAGGGACGCTCACGCAGCGGCAGTCCGGTGCCGCCGGGCGTGCTGACAATGCCGCAGTGGGGTTTTTGCGGGTAGACAAACGGAATGCCCAGAAATCCTGTCAGAGCCACCGCTATGGCCTGGGCCGCCAGATCCCGGTGGGCTTCCAACCATACCGCGTCAGGAAAGCTGTCATGATACCCCAGCTCCAGCAAAGCCGCCGGCGCCTTGGGGCCGGACAGCTCCTCAATACCTGTGGCCGGGCGGGTGGTCACAAGGCTGGGCAGGGGGTAGATCTCCCGAAACGCTCCCGCCAGCCATTTGGCCGCCTCTCGGCCGCGGCTGTCTGAGGGAGCGTAGAGGGCCGTAATACCACGGTTCTGCCAGCTGCCGGAGGGAGTAACGCGCAGCGTCAGATAGAGATCATAGCAGCCCTCATTGGCCTGCCGGACGCGGATCTCCGGCGTCATATCCGGTTTGGCACATTCATATCCGATGCCGCTGGAGAGCAAATACGGCTCCAGTGCATCCGCCAGCAGGTGCATCTGATACGCCTCCGATCCGCCGCCTGTCAAAACGGGTACCGCTTCCAGTGAAGAAGGACTGATATAAAGGGTAGGCATATCCATTTCTCCTTTTGCTTTCAATTCATCGGTCTATTCTATGGAAATCCGGCCGGTTCTGTGATAGAATACGGCTGAACGAAAGAAGAAAGACGGTGACGATTTGAAAACTGAACGTCCTTATCCCCGGGCTTCCATTACCGCCAAGGGAGAAGCCGCGCTGCTGCGGGGGCACCCCTGGGTCTACGGCGCGGAGATCACAGACCTGGAAGGCGCCTATGAAAACGGCGATCTGGTGGACGTGGTGAGCCGGAAGGGCAGTTACCTGGGCACGGGCCTTATCAACGACCACTCCAAGATTCGGGTGCGCCTGCTTTCCCGCAACGCCAACGACCGCTTTGACGAAGCCTTTTGGGAGCGGCGGCTCCGCTATGCCTGGGAATACCGGAAAACCGTGATGGGGCCGGTGGACATTCGCTGCTGCCGCCTCGTTTTCGGAGAGGCCGACGGTCTGCCGGGTCTGACAGTGGATCGGTTTGAAAACGTGCTGGTGGCCCAGGTACTGTCTCTTGGTATGGAAACGCGCAAGGAGCTGCTGTTTTCCCTGCTTGTCAAGATCCTGCGGGAAGACGGCGAAACCATCGACGGCGTCTACGAACGCAACGACGTGGCCATCCGGGAGCTGGAGGGTCTGACCCAGGGCAAGGGCTGGTTCCCTCTACCGGGGGAAGCGGCGCCGTCTTTTACCGCCACGGACATTGTGGAAAACGGCATCCGCTACACAGTGGACTTTGAAAACGGGCAAAAGACCGGGTTCTTTCTGGATCAGAAGTACAACCGCCTGGCGGTGGCGAAGTTGGCCCGCGGCAAGACGGTGCTGGACTGCTTTACCCACACCGGCTCCTTCGCCCTCAATGCCGCCATGGGCGGAGCGGCCCATGTCACGGCGGTGGACGTGTCGGAGTTCGCCGTGGAATGCGCCCGGGAAAACGCCCGCCGCAACGGTCTTGACGGCCGCATGGACACTTTGACCGCCAACGTGTTCGATCTGCTGCCCGCCCTTGAAAAGCAGCCGAAGCGCTACGACTTTATCATTCTCGATCCCCCCGCCTTTACCAAATCCCGCCGCACGGTGGATCATGCCATGACCGGCTACAAGGAGATCAACTACCGGGCCATGAAGCTGCTGCCCCGGGGCGGCTATCTGGCCACCTGCTCGTGCAGCCATTTTGCCAAGGAGGAACTGTTCGTGAAAATGCTTCACAGCGCCGCCCGGGACGCCGACGTGCAGCTGCGGCAGATCGAAGCCCGGCAGCAGTGCTGCGACCATCCCATTCTCTGGGGCGTGGAGGAGACTGACTATCTGAAATTCTATATTTTCCAGGTGATCTAAAGCGTCCTTATGTTTTTAATTTTAAAAAGCCAAAAGGAGCGGAACCGGAAAATCCCGGCTCCGCTCCTTTTCTTATCCTAAAAGATCATTTCTTGGCCTTGGTGTCGATCACGTCTTTGAGCATGGCGGCAAAGGCCTCCTGGGTCATGTTGCCCAGATCACCCTCGGCGCGGTGGCGGACGTTGACTTCGCCGGACTCCACTTCCTTGTCGCCCACGATGAGCATATAGGGGATCTTCTCCATCTGGGCGTCGCGGATCTTCTTGCCGATCTTCTCGCTGCGGAAGTCGGCCGTGGCACGGAAGCCCTGAGCCTTGAACGCGGCGCACAGCTGTTCGGCATAGTCGGCGGCACGGTCGGTGATGGGCAGGATACGCACCTGCTCATCCATCATCCAGGTGGGCAGGGCGCCGGCGTACTCTTCGATGAGGTAAGCCAGTGTCCGCTCATAGCAGCCCATGGAGGTGCGGTGAATGATATAGGGGCGCTTCTTCTGGCCGTCGGCGTCCACATACTCCATGCCGAACTTCTCGGCCAGCAGCATGTCGATCTGAATGGTGACGAGCGTATCCTCCTTGCCAAACACGTTCTTGTACTGAATGTCCAGCTTGGGGCCGTAGAAAGCGGCTTCGTCGATACCGATCTTGTAGTCCACATGGAGGTCGTCCAAAATGGTCTTCATGACGGACTGGGCGTGTTCCCACTGCTCGGCAGTGCCTTCGTACTTGTTGCCGGGGTTGGCAGGATCCCACTGGGAGAAGCGGTAGGAGCACTTGTCCTCCAGGCCCAGGGTCTCCAGGCAGTATTTGGCCAGATCCAAACAGCCCTTGAATTCATCTTCCAGCTGTTCGGGGCGCAGAATCAGATGGCCCTCAGAAATGGTAAACTGGCGCACACGGATGAGGCCGTGCATCTCGCCGGAATCCTCGTTGCGGAACAGCGTGGAGGTCTCGCCAAGACGCATGGGCAGGTCGCGATAGGAGCGGGCCCGGTTCAAAAACACCTGATACTGGAAGGGGCAGGTCATGGGACGCAGGGCAAAGCACTCCTTGGTCTCGTCGGCGGGATCGCCCATGACGAACATACCGTCCAGATAGTGATCCCAGTGGCCGGAAATCTTGTACAGGTCCCGCTTGGCCATCAGGGGCGTTTTGGTGAGCATATAGCCGCGTCTTTGCTCTTCATCCTCGATCCAGCGCTGCATCATCTGAATGGCGCGGGCGCCCTTGGGCAGCAGCACGGGCAGGCCCTGGCCGATGACATCCACCGTGGTGAAATACTCCAGATCACGGCCCAGCTTGTTGTGATCGCGCTTGCGGGCCTCCGCCTGCCGTGCCAGATACTCGTCCAGCTCCTCCTTCTTGGGGAAGGCGATGCCGTAGATGCGCTGGAGCTGCTTGCGGGAAGAATCGCCCCGCCAGTAAGCGGCGTTGCAGGCAACCAGCTTGAAGGCGTTGGCCTTGATGCGGCCGGTGTTGTCCAGATGGGGGCCGGCGCACAGGTCCGTAAACTCGTTTTGCCGGTAGAAAGAGATAATGGCGTCTTTGGGCAGGTCGTTGATCAGCTCCACCTTGTAGGGCTCATCCTTCACAAACGCCAGCGCTTCCTCCCGGGGCAGCTCAAAGCGCTCCAGCACGATCTTTTCCTTGCAGATCTTCTTCATCTCGGCTTCGATCTTCTCGAAATGCTCCGGGGTAAAGGCAAAGGGTGCGTCCAGATCGTAATACCAACCCTCTTCAATGGAGGGGCCGATGGCCAGCTTCACTTCCGGCCACAGACGCTTCACCGCCTGCGCCATCACATGAGAGCAGGTATGCCAGTAGGTCTTGCGGTACTTTTCATTTTCAAACGTATACAGATTTTCTTCGCTCATCAGATGTTCCTCCTTTTCGGGGTAAAGGCGACAAAAAACCTCACCCCTGATGCATCAGGGGTGAGGTAAGTGATTCTTACTCCACGGTTCCACCCTGCTTACGGCAAAACTGCCGTCGCTCGTGATCTCTGTAACGGGAGAACCCGGCCCAGCTTACTTTGATTTCAGCGGGCAGCTCCGAGGTGGTACCGATCTGTTTTTGAACGAAGCCCTTGCACCAAACAGGCCTCTCTCTGGGAACATCCGCAGACAGCTTCCTCTTCCACGCCTCTTATATTATCAGCAATATAGCACCTTTTTCACCGGGTGTCAACCCCCTGCAAGCACATGAAACGCTTTTATTTTACCAGTGCCAGCAGTTCCGCCGCCGTGTCCACCACGGTACTGGCGCCCGCTTCCGTCAGCGCTTCCCGACCCCGAAAGCCCCAGCTCACCGCCACAAGATCCATTCCGGCGTTTTTCGCCGTGGCCACATCCACCTCGCTGTCGCCCACATAGAGCGCCCGGCCGCGTTCCACGCCAAGCTCCTCCACTGCCCGCAGCACCATGTCCGGCGCGGGCTTTTTGGCAAGGCCCATGCCGTCGCCCAGGGCCAGCGTCATGGTGTCGCCAAAGAAACGGTGGCTCAGGTCCTTGGTGATGGCGTCTGGCTTATTGCTCACCACCGCCAGCTTCACGCCCTCGGCCTTCAGCGTTTTCAGCAGCTCCAAAATTCCCTCATAGGGCTTTGTTTTAATGCAGGAGTGCGTCTGATAGTAGGGCTTGTATTCCGCCAGGCACTGGGCCGCGGTATCGTCGTCCGTCCCCTGGGGGACTGCCCGGCGGATCAGCGGCGCCGCGCCGTTGCCCACAAAGGTCCGGATCTCCTCCCGACTTCGCAGGGGATAGCCGTGCCGGACCAAAATGGCGTTGGTGGCATCCATCAGATCGTCCAGCGAGTCCAGCAGCGTGCCGTCCATATCAAATAAGATCGCGTCGTATTTCATTCATTTCATCCTCTTTTCATTCGCTTTTTCAGTATATCTGCTTTCTTTCCCCTTGACAAGGGAACATTTTTGAAAATGTGACGAAATCACGGCGTCCCGCGCCGGTGTGTGTTATAGTAAATGCCACAACCGGAAAGGAGTGTTATCCATGAAAAAAAATTTCCGCTTTCCTCTGCTGTCCTGGCTTCCTCTGTTGATTCTCACCGTACTCGGCGCGGTGGGCGGCTATCTGTACTACTGCCTGGTGGGCTGTGCCAGCGGCACCTGTCCCATCTCCTCCGATCCCTTTATCTCCACCGTCTACGGCTCGGTAATCGGTCTTTTGCTGGGGTTTGCCGTCAAACCCGGTGGGAAAAAGACCGACGGCTGACCCGTGCCGCCGCAGCATATACAAAAAAGCACGGCCGCCAAAAGGCAGCCGTGCTTTTGATCGCGTATGTAAGCCCAATCAGGCTTTTTTCTTGCCCTTCAGCGCCGCGCCGATGGCCATGATGACCGCGAAGACCACTATGTAGTACACCACCGTGATGCGATAGGCATAGAAGGTGGCGAACACCATAAACAAACTGCACAGGATGGACAAAACGGGAGCCACAATCCTCTTGAAACCGCCGAGGCTCTTTTGCTTCATCAGCGCCACGAAAATAGGGATATACATGGCGTACAGGGTGATGATGGGCAGCTCGGAGGAATCGAAATCAAACACGCCGAACCAGCCGGAGGTGAGGTTGGCGCCGTAGAAATACACCAGCCACAGACCCGTCATCAGCAGGCCGAACACTGATGAGTTGGTGGGCATATTGGTGTGGGGATCCACGGAGCGAAACATGGCCAGCTTTTCGTTTTCTTCGGTGGCCAGATCGTACATACCACGGGTGGTGGCCATCATCAGACCGTTGCAGGTGCCCCAGCAGGAGACCACCACGAACACAAAGATGGCAACGCCGCCCACCTGGCCAAAGATGTTCTGGAAGGCCATCTTGGCGCCGGCCTGGCCGCCCTTCATCATAGTGGCGGAGTCGATGGCGCCGGAGAGGCCGATATAATACAGCACATACACGGCCACCACCACAAAGGAACCCAGCACCAGAGCCTTGGGCAGATTGCGCTTGGCGTCCTTGAGCTCGGAGCCGATGGATGTGGCACAGATCCAGCCTTCATAGGCGAAGGACAGAGCTACCACAGCGGCAAACAGGCCCGCACTGGGTGTCACGGAGGGATTCACCACGTTGGCAAAGTTATAGGTGATCTGGCCGCTGCTCAGACCGGCGATGGTACCCACCACAGCCATCAGCGCCAGAGGCACCAGCTTGATGACGGTCGCGGAGATCTGAAACTTGCCGGCAAGACGAGGCGCCAGGGCGTTCATGGCATAGGTCACTGCCAAAAAGCCCACGGAAAGCGCCATCACAGGGCCGCCGGTGGGATCGTCCCAGCCCACCAGCACGCCGAAAAAGCGAGCGGGCAGCCAGCACAGCACCGCCGTCAGCGTGGGGTAATACACGGTGGTCATGAACCAGCCCACATAATAGCTGTAATTGCTGCCGCAGGAAGCCCTGGCAAAGCCCACCAAGCCCTCTGCCCCGTCATAATGTCCTGCCACGATACCGAAGGTATAAGAGCAGATGATCATCACAACGCCCACGATCAGCCACGCGGCAATGCCCAGCATCATGTTTCCGCCCGTTTTGTTCAGCACCGTTTCCGCCTTGAAAAACACGCCGGAACCGATGACTGTGCCAACTACCATGGCAATGGCAACGAGCAATCCGTATCTTTTTTCCATATTTGTTGTCCCTCTCTCTTTGCCTATTGGCAGATATAATATCTCTTTTCATACACTACTACGACTTAAGCCGCTAAACAACGAGCAACCCTTACAAATTACCGCTCACTTATTCTTTTTATTTGTGAGATGTGCACTATTCCAGCCCTGTCTTAGCGCTCCCCTAACGCTTTTACGCAAAAATCTCCCCGACCCATAGCAGATCGGGGAGAAAAGGAAGCATTCAGTGCACCTCCGCGCGCCCACGGGACATCAGCCAGGACACCAGCGCCGCGGCGGCCAGCAGACCGCCCGCCCACCAGTAGACGCTGACCAGCGCCACGGTGGTGCCATAGATGTCAAACACGCCCCGCAGACAGACACCCACCGTCAGCGCGGCCGCCGCCGAGCCCCACAGCTGCCGGGGCAAGCGGCCGGGTGCGCCGCCTTTTGAAAAGAGCAGCCATCCCAGCGGCAAAAGGCCGAAGAGCAGTGGCACGGCAAAAAGGCCGATCATAAAAGGAGAATAGACACCGTGGCTGAAATGCTCGTAGATCAGGCTGAACGCGCCGCAGCCCACGGCTGTATATAAGTAGGCCAGCGCGCTGCGGCGCAGCTGTTTTTTATCCGATGCAGACAATGTCGCTCACCTTCCTTTCTGCAATGGTCTTTCCGTTTGTGGTGGGCTGGTTGATGACAGTACCGTTGAACACCATGGTGGAAGAGCCGCCGCCGTCCAGATTGTATCCGGTCTGGACGCCCAGCTCCTGCATAAAGGAGGCCAGCTGGTAAAGAGACAGCCCGGTGCTCTGGGTGGTGCGCCCATCCGCCACCGCAAGGACATAGTGCAGCGGGGAGATCATGCCGATGGCGGTTCGGGGGTTATTGGTCATGGCCTGATCCACTTCCTCATTGGCGGTGACGGCCACCTGGCCGTCTTCCACCAGACCCGGGCCGAAGGACAGCACCTGCTGCGCCCCCGCGGCCAGCAGAGCCTCCGCCGTGGTCTCGCCCTCTGTCACGATGTCGAAGGTACCGTCGGCATAGATCATCAGATCCTCCTGGGAGCTGCCGGCAGAGGTGCTGCGGTACAGTACGCCGTTGCGGATCACATAGCCGCTGCGGGCGCTGTAATAATCGCCGTTGATGGCCAGAATGGCGCCGGCGCTCTGGGCAATGGAGGAAGTGGTCTGGGTAATATTTTTGCCAAAGGTGCCCAGTGCGAAGGCTGTTTGCAGCGCCGAGGGGTCGGAGAGCGTCACGTCAGCCACATAGACGCTGGTATTGTCCACCCGATAGGTGGTGATCTTGATGGAAACCGTTCCGTCGTCATAGGAATCCGCCGTCACCGTGGCCTTGGCCGCCGTGGCGGTCTGGCCGGTTTCGGAGGAGACGGCGGTGGTGGTGCCGGAGGAGGATGTGCTCTCCACCGCGGCATAACGCCGGGGGATCACAAAGGTATCCAGCAGCACATAGGCGGTGAAAAGGACCAGCACCGTTCCGTATAGCAGCGGCCAGAGGCCGCGTCGTTTCTGTTTCAAGAAAGGCCCCCCTTTTTATATGAGACCGCCGACGCCGAACGGTTTTTATCCCGCCGGAAGATCCAGCACTGCTGCACCGTGAAGCTGACGGCAAAAAACGCGGCTTCTGTCAAAATTTTGGCTGCGAACGGATTGAGGCCCAGTCCGTTCACCAGCCCGCTGAGGACCAGCGTGTTGCCCGCCAGGATGCAGGCGGCCAGAGAAAAATACCGGATGCCCGTTTTCCAGGCGCTCTCCTTGTTTTCAAATACATAGCGCTTGTTCACTGTGAAATTGACGGCCGAGCTGACGATCCTGGCGCCCACGTTGGCCGCGGGCCCCCCCACCGCTCCCAGTCCGGCGAAAAGCACGGTGAGAAGGCTGTAAAGGCCGTAGTCCACGCCAAAGCTGAGTAGCGACGACCCGGCGAATTTCAGCACTCGGCGGTAAATGCGCCAGGAATCCCGCACCGTGCTGAAGTGGGAGCTGCGGTTGCTGTCAAAATAGATGGTGCGGATGGGCACCTCGCAAATTGAGATGTGGCTCCGGGGGCAGACCATCAGCACGTTCATCTCGTATTCATAGCGTTCCCCTTCAATGGACTGCAAAAACGGCAGCAGCCCCATGCCAAAGCCCCGCAGGCCGGTTTGCGTGTCGGTGATCTTCTGCCCGGTGAGCAGGCGGTAAACGACTCTTGTGATCCGGTTTCCCAACTGGCTGCGCAGGGGCGTTTCCTTTCCGAAGGTACGCACGCCCAGCACCAGTGTGTCCGGGTGCGCCGCCGCCATGGCGGCCACCTTTCCCGCATCCGCCACCGAATGCTGTCCGTCGCAGTCCAGCGTGACCACCACGCTGTCACTGGGAAAATGCGCCGCGATATAGGCGCAGCCTAATTTCAGGGCGTGGCCTTTGCCGCTGTTCAGGCCGTAAGACAGCACCCGGGCCCAGGTCTCCGTGCGCTGGAATATTTCCGCGTAAGTCGGTCCGCTGCCGTCGTCCACCACCACGGTGGTAAATCCCGCACGGGACAGTTCTTCTGCCAGCGTGGGCAGTGTGTCGGTGGGTTCATAGGCCGGGATCAGCGCGATCCATGTCGTTGCCATAGGGACATCCCCTTTCTGTTTTGCCATGCTTTTTCTGTTGTGGCTTTACTGTAAGGCGCAAAATTTAAAAGCAACTGAAAAAAGCGACATTTCCCGTTATTTAATAAAAAATTTAAAAAAACCGCCTTTTCCCCGGGAAATTCTTCCCTCCTTCTTTTATCGCCGGGAGCCGCCTTTAGGTGACACGTTGACAAAATTGCACAGAGTATCCGTTCTCTTTTTCGTTTTTGTCTGTCTTTTTACCGATTGACTTTCAAAAGCTTTCCCCGTACAATAAACCCCAACATCCAACCGTGAAAGGAGCCCCGGGCCATGACTGTTTCTTTGATCCGTTCCGCTATGCATACCTCCGCGTCTGTGCCCGACACAGAGGCTTCTTTCGCTGCCCGTCTTGACAACAGCCGCATCATGCGCATTGTGGACGCCATTGTCATGGCGTCCCTTGTTGTTTTTGACTGCGCGCTGGTGCTGGCGGTACCGGCTGTTGTTGTCATGGGCGCCTCTATGAAAAAGCAGGGGAAGCAGGACAAGCAGATCATCTGCTCGCTTCAGGAGAGTCCGCGGCCCGCATAGACTGTTGTTGCAGCAAAGCGGCCGGGCGCTTTTTGGGCTCAGCCGCCTTTTTGTTTTTCGCTTCCCCCCC
>Ga0183100_1000262_pt1 | contig 55586 bp, 50 predicted proteins | sample Biomet2_FD_127789 | JGI IMG/M metagenome (GOLD analysis project Ga0183100, IMG submission 127789) | Microbial communities from bioreactor (seeded with anoxic lake sediment) at LBNL, California, USA - Biofuel metagenome 2 | ecosystem: Engineered > Bioreactor > Anaerobic > Unclassified ... | reverse complement strand
AAGAACAGCCAAAGAAAAGGCAGCTTCAAAATGAAAAGAAAACTTGCAGGATGGGATGAAAATTACATGATAGAGCTATTGGATTCTAACTGGACCCAAAATTCAAATTCTTAATGCGTCAGCCCTGATCACACGTGTGCGACTAACGTATCACACATGTGATACAGATGTCGCACACGTGTGATACTTACAAACCTTAATTATAAACTTAACTTTAAATGACCACCTTGTGGAAATAGTTAATTACAGTCGGTACGATGCGCTTCCTTTGAAAGAATGGTAGAAACCGTATCATATGCGAGTGTCGAACGTGACAACGATGACGTTTGAGGAAGTATGCGAGGAATTTGAAAAGACATCGATGCCGACAGAGGCAGATGTAAAAACTATTGTTGAGGAGTTGTCGCATTTGCTTGCCTGCCGTCTTTCGTCGGGAATGAAATCCTTATCAAAATGGATGGAGCACACTTGTCTGTGTACAAACCAGGGTTTCAGCTATCTGTAGACTAGTATTTAGAGTCATTCTAAACAAAGGTCCGCTGAAAATAACGCTCCCACAATATGCTCTCAAGCGGATTTTTGGGCCTCTTTTCGCTGGCGTTGTATGTGGTGCATCGTTAACTTGCTGTGAGGTAGTCCGTAATGGTGTAATACGGAGGTGACAAAGGATATTATTAAGATAGAATTTTATGCATACTCCTCCCTGATTTTGCCAGTGAGCCAAACTTTTTTAAGTAACAGGGGTGTAATATAAAAGCCGGCAGATCTTTATGTCTGCCGGTTTTATATTTTATATAATGATAGACCATTATACTCATTGTACTTATTGCCACCATTGAGTGAACAAAGTAATTTAGCTTTTTCCTTAGAAAGAGATTGATCTTATTTAAATAGGCAACTAGGATATTCTCCTGCGTCGATCAGTGCATTTATTTTGTTTACTACACCTTCGCGATCTTCAGCATAGGTCACGCCGAACCATTTACTGGTCGTGTCGAGTACTTTAACTTTCGCTGTGCCGTCGTTGATCAGTTTGTTTACCATCAATGGAATGAAATATTCAGCTTTTGGCTTATTGATATTCTCTTTGAGGAAGTCTTTGAAGTATTCTTCTGAGTAGGCAAAGTAGTCTGGAGTGAACCCCCACATGTTCATCGAAACGGGTGTGTTTTCAGCAATTTCTATCATTTTGCCTTCTTCATCTTTGTACATGATTTTGCCATCGATGCGGTCAATAGAAGTCCGCTCTATAACGCTGGTTAGATATCCGTTTTCGGTGTGGCATTCTCCACGTGCAACACTGCCGTTTTCGCTTAGAGTGTTGCTTACTCTGTAACCTACCATGCAGTAGTCGTCTTTCTTGTCATTCATTTCTGACAGTGCTTTGCCAAGAACAGCAAAACTATCGCGTCCATAGAAATCGTCGGAATTGATTACGGCAAATGGTTCTTTGATTACATCTTTTCCCATTAATACGGCATGATTTGTGCCCCAAGGCTTAACGCGCTCGTCTGGGCATTTGAAACCTGTCGGAAGGGCATCTATTTCTTGAAAAACAAGTTCGGTAGGAATATGTCCTTCATATTTACTTAGAATTTTGCCTCGAAAATCGTCTTCAAAATCTTTACGTATTACAAAGACTACTTTTCCGAAACCGCCTCGGATAGCATCGAAAATAGAATAATCCATAATGGTCTCTCCGTTGGGACCTAATCCGTCAAGTTGTTTGAGACCACCGTAACGGCTACCCATGCCGGCGGCAAGTACAAATAGAGTTGGTTTCATAATTTACTATATTATATAATATTGATTAGCTTCTTGTTACTTTTCTTAGACTTGCTGTTTTCGTGTTGTAATGGGCAAAAGTAATCATTTTCTGATAATATTGTTCATGTACGACCCGAAAACTTTCTCAACTTTGCCATAGCTGAGAAATTCTTTTTAAGGCTGTTGATGCTTATAATATAAGACACATGGATTCTTGAATGCCGCCACCGAAACATATTTTAATTGATCGGGTGTTACAGATCTGTATCGCGCTACTTCGTCGAGTAGGTCTTCTGCTTTACCGCATAGCTCGAAGTAGGCTAGGTTAGTGGCGACGTTCAAATAGCTAATGAGCCCAAATATATGTTCGGACTCAAATTTGTTTTTGACTTTTTCCAATTCGTGAGGATTCACGATGCTGGTACAGAGGGTATTCAGCTCTTCGCGGACGGCAGCTTCGCCCTGCTCGAGGCTTATGCCTGGTGCCATTTTGCCTGCTATTTGAAAAAGTCCTGCATCCATGCTACCCGACATATAGCAGTCTATGGATGTAAATAATTGTTTTTCTTTTACCAAATGCTGTACCAATCGAGAAGAGCTTCCGTTACTTAATATATCTGATAGAATATCGAAAGCATAATAGTCGGGATGTAGTCGATTGCACATATGATATGCCATATAGAGCGCATCGACCGGTACGTTACGTTCTACGCTCATTCTTCTTTCTTCTTGTTGTTCTGGTTCGTGTATGAGGTTCCGGCGAGGGACTCTTCTGCGTGGAATGGGGCCGAACCATTTTTCGACAAGTTCGACGGTTTTCTCAAAAGAAATGTTTCCCGTAACAGCTATAATAGCATTGTTTGGTGCGTAATATTGATAGAAGAACGAGCGGACTTCGGGTAGTGTAGCATTGGCGATATGTGAGAGGTCTTTGCCTATGGTTGGCCACTGATAAGGGTGAACTTTGTAAGCCAATGGACGCATGAGGTGGCTTACATCACCATAAGGTTGATTCAGACATCGCTGTTTGAATTCTTCCATTACCACATCACGCTGCACATTCAAACTTTTTTGGCTGAAGTGTAGTCCCAACATACGGTCGGACTCGAGCCAAAAGCCTGTCTCTACATTTTGGGCAGGAACGGTAAGATAATAGTTTGTAATGTCATTATTTGTCCATGCATTATTCTCTCCGCCGGCCCGTTGTAGGGGAGTATCAAAGTCTGGAATATGTGTCGAGCCACCGAACATTAAGTGCTCAAATAGATGGGCAAATCCAGTATGGTTGGGATTTTCATCTCGAGCCCCTACATTATATACTAAGTTAATAGCAACCATTTGGGTGCTTTTTACTTCGGTGTGGACAATACGTAATCCGTTGCCCAATTTGTGGCGGTTAATTTTCATTGAGCACTTCTATTTTTATTATTTTGATGTCTTTAAGCGGGCGGTCGTTCCGGTCGGTTGGTATGTTCTGTATCTTGTCGATAACATCTATACCCGATACAACTTCTCCGAATACGGTGTAGTTTCCGTCCAAATAAGGCGCTCCACCAATAGTGGTATAAGTCTTGATTTGTTGGGGGGTGAATTGGAAAGCTCCTTTTTTGCTTGCCATTAGTTTTGCTTGGGTTGAAATCTGCTGTTGCAATTTGAAAAGTCCCTGACGGTCGCCTTCTTTTTTCATTTGCATGATTTTTTTAAGGTGTTTCTGGGCTAGCCCTTCGAAAGCCATATTCTCAATATATTTATTACGCATATCTTGATATATCATGAGCGAATCGAGAGAATATACTTTGCCGGTGACAATAAAAAATTGGCAAGAAGATGATTCTTTGAGTGGGTTGACATCATCGCTTTCACGGGCGGCTGCCAGTGCTCCTCTTTTGTGGAAATATTTAGGGAATCGTATTTCTGCTGGAATTCTGTAATGTGGTCCGCCTGAGCCTAATTCTTTACCTCTAGGAGCATCTTTTGATTCGGGATCTCCTCCTTGGATCATGAAATCTTTGACGACACGATGAAATAGGGTGCCTTTGATCATTCCGTTGTCAATGAGTTTGATGAAATTATCACGGTGTTTGGGCGTGTTTTTATAGAGCTTGATAACGATCTCGCCAGCTGTGGTTTGCATGCGGATGAGTGTATCTTTATTGGGATCTATCTTAGTGTGCATGTGACAAGCTGCCATTGCACATATAATAACAATACTTAATAATAAAGTCGAATATTTTTTCATGACTTTGAAGTTAATAGTCATTTAAGAGATAATTCCAATTCTTGCCACAATTTCTCATTGGGTACTGAAGCAGTAATGTCGATCTCTTTTTTAGATACGGGGTGGATAAATTGAATACGGCGGGCATGTAATGAAATGCTACCGTCTGGATTGGAACGTCTTGCTCCGTATTTTAGATCTCCTTTGATGGAAGAGCCTATTTTAGCTAATTGACAACGTATCTGATGATGTCGGCCGGTATGTAGATTAATCGAAAGCAAAAAATAGCGCTCTGATTGTCCAATGAGACGGTAGTCAAGTATCGCTTTTTTGCTTCTAGGAACTTCTTTGTCGTAAGCGTAGCTTTTATTTTGTTTTTCGTTGCGTACCAACCAATGGGTCAGTGTCGCTTCCGGCTGTTCAGGACAGTGTTGGACAATTGCCCAATACGTCTTATGCACTTCGCTTTTTTGAAACATTTCATTCATTCTGGCAAGCGCCTTGCTCGTTTTAGCAAATACAACAAGACCACTTACGGGACGGTCCAATCGGTGAACAGTGCCTATAAAGACATTACCGGGCTTTTGATATTTTTCTTTCAGATATTCTTTGAGCTTCTCGGAAAGAGGAGTATCCCCCGTTTTATCACCTTGAACGATCTCGGAAGAGGTCTTGTTGACAATTATAATATGATTGTCTTCGTATACGACAGTCATTGGCTTATGCTACATATTCATTCCGCCGTCCACTTGGATGACTTGTCCCGATACATAAGAAGATAGGTCGGAAGCCAAGAATGTTGCAACGTTGGCAATGTCGTCTACCGTACCTCCGCGGCGCAATGGAATCCTTTGAATCCAATCTTTGCGGATATCGTCGGGTAGGGCGGCTGTCATTGCGGTTTCGATGAAACCTGGAGCTATGGCGTTAGCACGGACGCCACGCGATCCGATCTCTTGGGCAATACTTTTGGCTAAAGCAATCAGACCGGCTTTTGAAGCTGCATAGTTGCTTTGTCCTGCATTGCCGTGGACACCTACAACAGAAGCCATATTAATGATACTTCCTCCTCTTTGGCGAAGCATAATTGGCGTGCAGGCATGAATAAAGTTGAAAGCTGATTTTAAATTAACAGCTATAACTGCATCCCATTGTTGCTCTGACATACGCATCATCAAACCGTCTTTTGTGATGCCGGCATTGTTGACAAGAATATCTATTGATCCGAAATCTTTGGCTACTTCGGCAACTATTTTTGCAGTCTCTTCAAAATTGGCAGCATTTGAAGCATAACCTTTAGCTTTAACACCTTTGGCTATAATTTCATTTTCTGTTTCTTTTCCTTTTTCATCGATTACCAAATCGGTAAAAGCGATATTGGCGCCTTCGGATGCAAATTTCAAAGCGATAGCTTTTCCAATGCCACGGGCAGCACCCGTAATTAAGGCAGTTTTTCCATCTAATAATCCCATAATTAATTTATTTAATGAAACTCTTTTTATGTAACGCACCGAAAACAATGTTCGATACATATTCTTTTCTTTTTTCTTTCTCTAATTTGGATCCTATTTGTCCTCTGATGTAAGGCACTTCTATGCCTTTTACACAGTAATGAATCAATAATGCCGTAAAGTCAACGTCGTCTATGTCGAAAACTCCTTTCTCTACTCCTTCTCGTAATATCTGTTTGAAAAGTAAGATTTGGCGAATATCAAACCTTTTGCGCACTGTTTCCACTTTCCATATATCTCGGAAAAAATCTGCTTTAAGAGTTCCGTTTCTAAAAACTTCTACTTTGACTGTTTCCAGCCTTGCATAGATTACCTCAATGATTTTTTTGTCAGGCGATATATCTTTGCTGGCAGCTTGTTCCATCATATCCGAGAGGAGATCGAGCTCCGTTTCGGCAACAGCCCAATACAATTCCTCCTTGTTGTTGAAATAGGTATATAGTGTGCGTCTTCCCTTTCGAGCAGCAACGGCAATATCATTCATAGTTACATTCTCTACTCCCTTCTTGGCGAAGACTTGTCGGGCTGCATCTATTATTTTATTTCTGGTTTTTGATATTTCCATTGCTCATTATCTTGTAAGTTGTGCAAAAATACTGCTTTTCTGTTTACGAGGCAAGAAAAAGCCGAATATTTGTCTTGATTGGCTTTGTTCTGGGTTTCATTTCTTTGTTGTAGGCCTATATTTTTCTACGCATTTACATAATTTATATCTTTTCCGAAAAAAAACAGAGAATAATTTGTTTTATAAAAATAAAGCCGTACCTTTGCAGCCGTAAAACATCGCGGAGTGGAGCAGTTGGTAGCTCGTTGGGCTCATAACCCAAAGGTCACTTGTTCGAGTCAAGTCTCCGCAACTAAATAGGACGTAAATAACTAAATTGTAGTTATTTACGTTTTTTCGTCTAAGGCTAGTCGGACGAATTTCGGACATTCTGTTTATGCTGCAAACTAAGAAGTCTTATTGAAATTATGCTTAATTCCCTTTGTTTTCAGGTGATCCTTTATAACTGTAGACGTTTCGCATTTTAGACAGAAAAACGACTGCCATTTCCTGTTATTAAACGCTCATAGATTTATGCCAAAGCGCATAAAATGAAAGGCAGTCGCCAAATCTTAAATAGGGACATAAAAAAGCCCTATGTTATTTTTTAAGCTGTACACATACTTTATATGATTTCTGCAGTGTATTTAATTGAAGCAAATAGTGAAAGAATGTTTGGAACTGCAAAATAAGAAGGAAGAAAAAATATAAATTTTATTTGTCTCCATTGACTCTGAATCCCTGATGAATCTCTTCGTCATTCCTTACATCTTTGTAAAGTAACCAACGATATACATTTTGATTACTTGTAGTAACAACATAGGCTTGTACAAATTTCCAATCTAGTCTTCCCATAAAATTCATAGCATCAACCATCGAATTGAAATCTAGCGGTTTTCCATTGTCGTCTACTAAGGTTCCTTTATTGCCAGTCCAAAATGAGGATTTTTGACCAAAATCAAGATTTACTGTTACTTTGCTGCTGAACAACTTACCTGTACCTACTAATTCACAATAAATTCGATAAGTACCATTTTTTTGTTCAGGTTGTTGAGCAAAAGAGTTGATTGAACACATGATGCAGAGCATCATCACAAATAAAACTTTTTTCATAATGTAAATTTATTGTTTAGTGCCTCAAAGGTAATAAATATAAGTATATAATGATATAAATTACCGAAACAATTGTACAATAAATATTTTAAGCAAATTACAATTTTGGTTTTTATATGTCATGCGACTTCCTTACCAGATTTAAGATAAGAAGAAAGAGCGTAAAAAACTTATTTAGTTTTCACACTCTTTCTTCTTATGGCATCCTGATACTAATCTTTTCCTAAATAGATTTCGGCGTTTGAACTGGTGCGTGTAGCAATTGTTTTACCTTTGGAAGGCTTTATATAGACATGTTTGATCTTTGTTAAATCTATCTCCGATGGATCGTCGTTGTCGTTGCTTCCTGTTAGATATAGATTTTCAATGTCGTATTTTGGGGTCTTAAATAATTTGGTGTTGTCTACAAGTATTTGTAATGACTTTATTTTAGAATCGGGAACTTGTACAGTTCCTCCTGCTGCAATGTCGAATTTGTCAATTGTGCATTTTTGGACTGTGATGTCTGAATACGAACTTCCCTTTATGGAGCATTGATTTAGTTTTACCCCCATAAATTTAGTATCGCTGATGCGTTTGCCTAATATTAAATCCAGCGTTTTGGTTGATTGAGCAATGGAGAATACCAATGTAGGGGGATTATTGTGTAGCTTCTCTAAATTCTTTTCGTCTTTGAAAAGTGATAAAATTAAAGTATCTCCCTTTTGCACTGCCTTTATCCAATCCTTAGGGTATGTAATTTTATTTGTATTGGCATTGTTTTCGGATACTATTTTCAGATTGTAGTAACTTCGATAATTGGTGTTGCTGTCGTCTATTTTAAGCACTTTGACATTGTTTACATTCATTGTTGTGGATTTAGCATAGATGGGGGTGATGCTATTGTCGAAATACTTGAAATATATCATCACGCCAATGCTGAATAGAAAGGCGGTAATAAACATTCCTATTACCCAATATGTGGTTTTTTTCATTGTTATTTTTCTTTTATTTTGTTCTGTTTATCAATAAACTTATCGTACATATCAACAATCTTTTCCATCGGAATATCCAGAGAATATATTTGTTGAAAGACATTGTTTAGATCTTCGTTGAGAAATGTTTCTTTTCTCATTCTCTTGATCATTTTAACAGCTCCTTGTGATACGAAATAGCCGATGCCTCTTTTATTAAAGATTATTTCTTGTTGCTGCAAGTAGTCGTAAGTTCTCATTACGGTGTTCGGGTTTACTTCGACCAGTGCGGAATAGTCTCGGATGGAAGTTACTCGTTCTTCTTCTTTGAACTCCCCCGACAATATTTCATCGCATATTCTTTCTGCTATTTGCAGATAAATGGGACGAGTTTCTTTAAAGTTCATATTTTGATCTCCTTTGATTATAGACGGTCAATGACTTCCATCTCTTTGAATCTGAAGTAAGATGTAGTCCAATTGAATACTATTAAAACGAGCATGATACCTCTTGTTATTGTTTCGCCCAGATCGATCTCTGTTCCATTAATGAATTCTCTGCAAAAAATATAATCGCCGAAAAAGAAAATGAGAAGACCGAAGAAACCAACAATTGTTGTTCTCAAAAGAGAATGGCGTGGAAAGAAACTACCACCTAGTACGTAGAATGATTGAGCTGTAAGGTACGCCAAGATTATAAAAGAGGGATGCCCGTCGGTAATAAGATCTATCTGCCGGATGATATAATCCAAACTTAGTGTGGAGATGGTTAGTCCACTACCTGCATACGCTATTTTAAAAATCCAAACTCTTATTAGATCTGCTACAAAGAAAGAAATGATATAAACAGCGATAAATATAATAACATGGATAATCCAGCGTGCAAACCAGTTTTCGAATGGGGTTACTGGCGTTGTAAGAACACTTATCTTTCCAACTTTAGTTTTTAAATCTTCCATCATTAGCGAGGCAGAGTATATACCAAAAGCAAATATCAGTATGATGAAAGCATTTAGATTGTATTCTCCGCAAATATCTGTGATGTGTGTAAAGCCTCCTCTATCAATTGCATTGGAATAATTAACGTAACTTATCCAGCACAAAATAGTGAATATTGAAGCAAACATAACAATGAGACGCATAATGGTCGCTTTTTTGTTTTCTATGATCAGTTTACATCCTATCTGTGAGAATCTTGAAAATGAAAAGAAATTATTTGTTGTCATTGTCGTTTCTCCTTTCTGTTTTAGAAGTTGTCTCTTGCTGTTTTGCAAAACATAATTTAATTTTGTATGGTTGAGCCAGAGTGGCGTTGAAAAGCATCTCCAAATTTAGCTCGGTCTCTTCGTGGTATATGTTGGGCATTACTACGTAATTTCCTTTTAGAGAAGAGGTGGAATAAATTATATCTTCGGGAAGATTCTTTTCATTACTTTCTGTGAAAATGATTCGATCGGTAATGTTGCTGACTGATTCGTTTAATAAGATCTCACTGTTCTCCATAATGATGACATGATCAAGTACTTTGTCCACATCTCTTACCTGATGGGTGGATATGAGGATGGTGTGTTTGTCGTCCATTCCGGCAGTAATAAATTTGCGAAATTGGCTTTTCCCGGGAATATCTAAACCGTTGGTGGGCTCATCCATTAGCAAAAGAGAAGTATGCGTTGCCAATGCAAAACTCATAAAAACTTTCTTCTTCTGTCCCATTGATAGTTCGCCAAGGTTCAAATCAATATCCATGTCAAAGAAGTGTAGATAGGTTACCATATCCTCTTTGCTGAAATGAGGATAGAAAACGCTATTCAGCTCAATGAAGCTAATAAGTGATACTTTGGGGAGCTCGAACTCTTCGGGGACCAAGAAAATCTCACGTTGCGTTACCGGAAGTCTACGGCGAACATCGGCGCCGAGATATTCAACATACCCACTCTTGGGAGTAAGAAGTCCTGTCATTAGGTATAAAAGCGTTGATTTTCCTGCACCGTTTTTTCCTAATAGTCCGTAGATGTTGCCTTTCTCTAATTTCATAGAAAAGTTGTTGAGAATAGGTCTCTTCTTTCGACCATAGCTAAACTTAATGTTCTTTACTTCAATCATATATTATAGTATTTATGTGTGTTAGTATAATAGTACACTGCAAATATAAACTACTCTTTTTATATGTTGTATTAAATGAATGGTTTTTTAATAATTGTTAAGATTTAAGGTAGCGCCTTTGCTGCTCAATAGATGCTCCATCTTCTCAAGGCGTTTTGATTTTAGTATGATATAGATGTTTGTTCCTGCCAGTGAAAACAGATGAATGCTTGGCAGTTTTTCGAAATATTACATCGTTTCTTCGATCTGTTGTGGCTCTATTGTGCTTACAAACTTGAAATATTGTATGTAGAGCTATTCAAAAAATGAACAAATGTTTCTCTGTCAAGCGCGTTTTTTGTATTTTTGCAGCATTATGAGAGTAATTGATTCAATAAGGAATAGTAACGGTCCGGTATTCTCGTTCGAATTGCTTCCTCCTCCTAAGGGAAAAGGTATTGATTCGCTTTATAGAAGTATCGATTTGTTGCGGGAGTTCGACCCCAAATATATTAATATAACTACTCACCACAGTGAATATATTTTTAAAGAGATGGGAAATGGCACTTTCGAACGCAAAACGTTACGCCGCCGTCCTGGAACAGTAGCAGTAGCCGCAGCGATTCAAAATAAGTATGGCATCTCTGTTGTTCCTCATATACTCTGCAATGGTTTTACGCCCGAAGAAACCGAGTATGTGCTCATTGATTTGCAGTTTCTCGGCATTACAAATTTGTTGTTGTTGCGAGGCGATAAAGATAAAAGTGGAGTACCTACAGTGGGTGGTTATATTCATGCTACCGATTTAGAAAAACAAATTAATGATTTTAACGACGGAGTTTTTGTGGATGGTTCGAATATGGAAATGAAGGAGACTCCTTTCGCTTATGGTGTTGCCTGTTATCCGGAGAAGCATGAAGAGGCTCCTAATATTGACGAAGATATATATTGGCTTAAAAAGAAAGTTGAACTTGGTGCCCAATATGCAGTAACTCAACTTTTTTATGACAATAATAAGTATTTTGAGTTTGTAGATAAAGTTCGGAAAGTGGGGATTGATATCCCGATTATTCCGGGGTTGAAGCCGATGCGTAAATTGTCTCAACTTACTGTGATACCTCGTACTTTTAAAGTTGATTTGCCAGAGGCATTTGCTCGTGAAATAATGAAATGTAAAACAGATGAAGAGGTAGAAATCGTTGGAACTGAATGGTGTATTAATCAATGTAAAGAGTTGATTCAATTTGGTGTGCCTGGTTTGCATTTCTATGCTTTGGGAGCAGCAAAAAGTGTTCGTGCCGTTGCCCGGTCTATTTTTTAATATTAGATAAATATCTTTTGTTTTAGATTATTTATTTGTAAATTCTTGCACGAAAGATAAAATATAGCGAATATTGTATTTAAATAGGAATTAACAAAAATTTGTGTATGCTGTTTAAAGAGATAATAGGACAAGATGATATAAAGAACCGGCTTATAAGTGAAACAAAAGCAGGGAGAATATCTCATGCCCAATTATTCTGCGGTGCTCCCGGCATTGGAAAGCTTCCTTTAGCTTTGGCGTACGCTCGATATTTGCTTTGTGCAGATGAAGGGGACCAAGATTCGTGTGGCACTTGTCATTCTTGTGTTATGGTCAATAAATTGGCACATCCTGATTTGCACTTTGTTTTCCCGGTTGTTAAGAAGGCCATTAGCGACGATTATATAAAAGAATGGCGTCAATGCTTGCTGAAGAATCCTTATTTTTCTTTTGACGACTGGCTTGATTACTTGGATGCTAAGAATGCCCAGCCTATTATTTATGCTCGTGAAAGTGATGAATTGATCAAACGTCTTAGCTTGAAATCTTTTGAGGGTGGGTATAAGGTGACTATAATCTGGCTTCCTGAGAAGATGAATGAAGAGGCTTCAAACAAGTTGCTCAAATTGATTGAAGAACCTCCGCAGAAGACCATCTTTCTGTTAGTGTCTGATGAGCCGGAGAAAATTTTACCTACGATACTGAGTCGTACACAGCAGCTTACTATCCATCGGGTTGAGCATCGGTTGATATCGGAGATGCTGCAACAGCGCTATTCGTTACAGTCCAATGATGCTGAAAGAATAGCACATTTGTCGAATGGCAATGTGACGGCGGCTATCAAACAGGCTCTCAATGATGAAAATGGCGACTCTCAGATGTTTTTCGATCTTTTTGTTAATCTTATGCGTTTGTCTTATCAGCGTAAGATAAGAGAAATGAAATTGTGGAGTGAACAGCTTGCGACGATAGGACGTGAGCGGCAAAAGCGTTTTTTGGAATATGCCTTGCGAATGATAAGGGAAAGCTTTATTTACAATTTGCATTTGCCGGATTTGAACTATATGACACAGCCGGAAGAGCAATTCGTATCGCGCTTCTCTCCCTATGTGAACGAAAGAAATGTGAGGGGCATTGCTAAGGAACTTGATAGTGCTCTAAATGATATAGGACGAAATGTAAATAGCAAAATAGTATTCTTTGACTTTTCGTTGAAGATGATAATGTTGCTTAAAAATTAATATCAGAAAGCAGTAATGAAAAAATTTATATTACATAATGGCAGTGGAGGATTCTGTTGTCGAAGTTGCGCCAGACAAGATAAGCAGTTAAATACGTATGATTGGTTGGCTGATGTGCCGGGAAATGTTGATGAATGTGATTTGGTTGAAGTCCAATTTAAAAATACCCGGAAGGAATATTATCACAATAGTAACAAGATACCTTTGGATAAGGGAGATGTTATTGCTGTTGAAGCAACACCCGGGCATGATATTGGAACAGTGACGTTGACAGGTAGATTGGTGCCGCTTCAAATGCGAAGGTGCAATTATAAAACTGCGGCTGGTGAGTTGAAACGTATTTATCGAAAAGTGAAACCGGTGGATATGGATAAATACAATGAGGCGAAAGCAAAAGAACACGATACGATGATCCGTTCTCGGCAGATAGCTCTTAGCTTAGGACTGAAAATGAAAATAGGCGATGTAGAATATCAAGGTGATGGTAACAAGGCTATTTTCTACTATATCGCAGATGAACGTGTTGATTTTCGTCAGCTTATAAAAGTGCTGGCAGAAGTATTTAGGGTACGTATTGAAATGAAGCAGATCGGTGCTCGTCAGGAAGCGGGTCGTATAGGTGGTATCGGTCCATGTGGTCGAGAGCTTTGTTGTGCCAGTTGGATGACGAGTTTCATCTCCGTGTCTACCAATGCCGCTCGAATTCAAGATATTTCGCTCAATCCACAGAAACTTGCCGGTCAGTGTGCTAAGTTAAAGTGTTGTCTCAATTATGAAGTGGATTGCTATGTTGAGGCTCAGCGCCGTTTGCCTTCTAGGGAAATAGAGTTGCAGACCAAAGATAGTACATACTATTTCTTTAAAGCAGATATTCTGACAAATTCGATAACTTATTCTACCGATAAGGTCGTTCCTGCGAATCTGATAACGATTGCTGGGCAGAGGGCTTTCGAAATATATGAATTGAATAAACGTGGTATAAAACCGGATAGTTTATTGGAACCGGAGCACATTGAACAGACTCCACGTTCGGCCGACTTGCTTGAACAGGAGAGTTTGACTCGTTTTGATAATCATCGCAACGATAATAAGAGAAAGAAAAATGTACGTCAGCGTTCGAATAACGTGGTGAACCGTCAAAACAACGGAGCAGAAAACCGTCCGCAGGATAATCGTTCTCAGCAGGAAAACCGCACTCAAGAGAATCGCCAGCAAGAAGGACGTCCACAGCAAAATCGCCGCAATAGCAATTATCCTCGTCGTAATAACAATACGGATAATAACCAGCAACGCCAAAGACCTCCTCGTCAGCAACAGGGAGGACAACAACCGTCGCAGAAACAGAATCAACAGCCGAATGAGAAGAGTTCTGATAAGTAGGCACATTGTGGTATGTTTGTCTCTGTTGTTTACCATTGTGGCTTGCAGCAATGAACATAAAACAATTTATCATGAGTATCAGTCGATTGCCGGTAAAGGATGGTTGAAGAAAGATACTCTTAAGTTCCAATTACTCCCTTCAGACAGTGCCCGGGTTGTGGTCCTTACTGCCGAAGTGCGCAATACATTGGAATATCCTTATGCCGACTTCTATTTAGTTGTCAAGCAAAATATTGCTGATTCGTTACATTGGCAAACAGATACGGTTCGTTTTGTGTTGGCCGATTCTTTTGGCAAATGGAAAGGTACAGGAGGTGGGAATTACTATCAGTCGTCGGCCTATATCAGGGTGCTTAAGTTGCCTCTTCATCCCAAACATGCCATTATTAGAGTATCACAAGGGATGAAAGATGATGTATTAAAGGGTATCACCGATGTAGGCTTTCGTATGGAATACCGTTGATAGGCTTTCAAAAGGTGGCAATTATTATCGAAGCGGTTACCATTTGCCAAGCGTCAAGAATGGCACGACGGCAATATCGTAGAATCAAATAGCTCTTGTTATCTTTGCCATTCGATTAATATAATAATAGGTGATAGATGGATGATCAGACTTTTCAGAAAATAGATTTTAAAGAGAACCAGTTGGATTCAGAATATGAATCGTGTATGTTTGATTCTTGCGATTTCTCAAGCTTATCTCTTGCTGATATTCGTTTTAACGATTGTGAATTTAGAAGGTGTAACTTCTCTCTGTGTAAATTGCTGTGCAATCTCAATGTGGCCAAATTTGTAGAGTGTAGGCTTACCGGCGCCGATTTTGCAAACATTGGAAGTTTATCCGGCTCCTTATGGTTCGAAAAGTCATTAATGGATTATGTCTCTTTCGTCCAATTGAAAATGAAGAAAAGTTCTTTCATTGATTGTAATCTGCGCGAAGCTTATTTTGATGAGGCCGACTTAACTGCTTCTGTCTTTAAAGAATGCGATTTGTTGCGTGCTTCATTTAATAAAACCAATTTGGAAAAGGTTGACTTCTCTACTTCTTTTAATTTTATTATCAATCCTAGTGGCAATAGACTATATAAAACGATATTCTCGGAGGAGGGACTTAGGGGCTTAGTTGCCCATCTCAATATAATAATCAAGTAAGAAATTGTAGAAAAGAAAGATGCAGCCCGAACCTCGTCTGACTGCATCCATTATATTCAAGATTATTTTCCCGCATTAGCCAATAAAGGAGCTGCTACAGTATAAGTGCGGACTCCCAATTCTTTGTCTATCATATACAGACCGTAACCATTGTCTTTTATCATGTTGAGGTTGTCGATGATTGTTTGGGCATTGTCTTCTTCTTCAACTTGTTCGTCAATAAACCATTTAAGCATACTTTGTGTTGCATAATCGTTCTCTTGAGTGCTTAAAGTAAATAGATTATTAATGAGTTGAGTTATTTTCTGCTCATGGTCCAAGGTGGTTTTAAAGACATCCAGGATAGATTTCCAATCATTAGGCACGGCATCAATAGGTTTCAAAGTAACCTTTCCGTTACGAGAAATAATGTGGTTGAAGAAGATCATAGCATGGTCTTGCTCTTCTTTAAATTGAACCTCAAACCACTTCCCGATACCAGACTGGCCGTTGAAATGGCAATAAGATGCCATTGACATATAAAGATATGCCGACCACATCTCTGCATTAATTTGGGCATTTAGTGCCTCTTCAATTTTTTTACTTAGCATTGTCTTAATAATTTTATAGTTATACCTCAGTTCTTTTCAAATATAAAAATCGATGAGTTAAATTTAGAATCTTATAGATTCTATAGCTATTCAAATCTATAGTCCTATCAAAACCCAGGCATTGTTTTGGCCTTGTTTAATGCCGTATTATAATCACAAACCAATCCATTCATAACATCTTTTACTGTCTGAATTTTGTTGATAGAAGAAACTGCTTGTCCTATCTCCAGTTCTCCTTCATCCAAATCGCCTTCAAAAAGCCCTTTTTTTGCGCGTCCTTTGCCTAAGAGTATTTTCATGTCTTCGGCAGATGCTCCGCGAGCTTCAGCTTCTTGCACTTGTTTGAAAAAACTGTTTTTGACGAGTCGGGTAGGAGCAAGTTGTTTAAGCGATAAAAAGGTCTCGCCTTCTTTTAGTTGTAGGCAAAAGTTCTTGAAGTCTTGGTGAGCAGAACTTTCTTCAGTCAGTGCAAAGACAGTACCGGCTTGAATGCCTTCGGCACCCAAAGTCATCGCTGCTAGTATTGCTTCCCCCGAGGCAATACCTCCTGCTGCTATTAGTGGTAGACTCGTAGCCTTTCTCACTGCCGGGATAAGGCACATCGTTGTCGTCTCTTCTCTTCCATTATGACCTCCCGCTTCAAAGCCCTCAGCAACTACCGCATTTACTCCCGCTTCTTCACACTTGGCTGCAAACTTACTGCTCGACACTACGTGTGCTACTTTTATTCCCTTCTCTTGCAAGTGCTTTGTCCATGTCTTAGGGTTTCCTGCAGAAGTGAAAACAATCTTGACGTCTTCTTCTATTACTATTTTGATAATAGTCTCTATTTCGGGGTACATCAGTGGAATATTTACTCCAAACGATTTGTCGGTTGCCAATCGACATTTTCGAATGTGCTCTCTGAGAGTTTCCGGATGCATCGAACCGGCGCCAATAAGTCCTAGTCCTCCAGCATTGCTGACTGCCGAGGCTAGCCGCCATCCGCTACACCATACCATACCTCCTGAAATGATGGGGTACTGAATGCCGAAAAGTTCACATATCCTATTCATAGTTCAAAAAAATATTCGAATTAATAAATTATTCTGAACAAAGATAGTATTTTATGGGAGATAAAAGAACATAAATTCATTTATTTTTGGGTGTTAACCTATAAAAGTCTCAGATAATAAATAAGTTATTGTGTAGTGACTTTCTGATATAACGGCACGCATCTTTTTCTTCCTTTTCATTCAACCTCCTTTTCCATAAGATTCAATGTTTTTGTACTTACTGTTCATTCGTTAGGTCACGACAGGGCTGACGCATTAAGAATCACCTCGTATCATTTACGTTATATATTATTAACTTATTATATTGATATATAGAACATTGAATGCTATACATGTCAATATTATTTACTATATTTGTGTAGTTTTTATACATTAAATATATCAATAATATGGATTTGGTAACAATATTAAGAGAAGTAGAAGACCCCAGAAGGGACCATTTAAAAGAACACAGTTTGGAGTGTATTTTTTATATTACAATGGCCGCTGTAGTTTGCGGTGCTGAAAGCTGGTATGAAGTAGCTGAATTCGGCAAAATGAAAGAACCCTTTTTACGTTCCCGTATAAAGGACTTTAAAGGAGTTCCTTCCCATGACACCTTTAATAGAGTATTCTCCATTCTTGATCCCAAGGAACTGGAGTGTGGCTTCAGACAGTGGATTCAGGAGATCTGTGGAAAATATAGGGGTATCGTGCCAATAGACGGGAAGGAAATATGTGGTGCAAGAACGCAAAAGAAGGATGGCAGTTTCGAGCCTTTACGTATGGTCAGTGCATGGGCTGCATCCAATGGCGTTACACTTGGGCAGGAGAAAGTGGGCAAGAAGAGCAATGAAATAAAAGCCATTCCAAAACTGATAAAGGCTTTAGATTTGGCCGGATGTGTAGTGACCATAGACGCCATGGGTTGTCAACATGAAATAGTTGAAACGATCATCAAAAATAAGGCCGACTTTGTCATCTGTGTGAAAGACAACCAGAAGAAACTGCATAATGAGATAAAAAGTTGGTTCAGGGACATCGATTTTAATGGAAATAAGATCAATGGACACGGGCATATACCACCAACCAGATATCAGGTTTCATACACAGAGGAATGCGGTCATGGGCGGAAGGAAAAGAGATATTGCCAAGTATATAACAATGGGGTGACAGGTAAAATTTTAGGGTGGGAAGGTGTCCGCTCCGTCGTTTGCCGGACAAAGATCACGACTCATCTGAAAAGCAAGAAAACGGTAGAGGAAAAACATTATTATATCACATCCCTACCTCTGGATTCGGACAGGATTATGCAGGCTATAAGGACGCATTGGAGCATAGAGAACAATCTGCATTGGCAGTTGGACGTGACCTTTAACGAGGACGATACCAGAAAAAGGAAGAATGCGGCGCAAAATTTCTCCCTCATCAGCAAGATCGCACTCGCCCAAATAAAGAACAGCCAAAGAAAAGGCAGCTTCAAAATGAAAAGAAAACTTGCAGGATGGGATGAAAATTACATGATAGAGCTATTGGATTCTAACTGGACCCAAAATTCAAATTCTTAATGCGTCAGCCCTGCCTATGTGAGTTGACCGAATCACCTGGGTGGAACGACAAACGGAAAAGAAGAGAAATGAGATATAGAGCGGAGACCAACGGAAATACAAACGAAACTATTTTTTAAGTTGCGAGAAATAAACGCCGCTAAGAATCATTGCACCACCAATGAGCCCCACAAGGGTAATACGTTCGTGCAAGACAATGGCAGAAGTAATAAACGTGGCTAGTGGATTAAGATAAAGATAATTAGTAGAAGTAATAATGCCCAATCTTTTTACGACATAATTCCAAGATAGATATGCAATGAAGGACGCCAAAATGCCCAGATAAAACAAATTACCCAGCACTGTGAAATTTGTTAAGACTGAGAAGCGAAAGGGGGTACTATCCAAAAACAAAAAAGGTAGAATCGTAATAATGCCGTAAAAAAAGACTTTGCGAGTGATAAAAACCGAAGAATAGCCACTATTATTTAGTTTCTTAAGAATAATGCTATAAGCCACCCATAAGCATGAAGCTGTCAAAGTGAGAATATCTCCGGCAAGACTCAGTTTAAGAACAAAATGGCCATTGAACACCACTAAAACAACTCCAGCCAAAGCCACTAAACCGCCACACACCAAAAAGCGGGAGATTCGTTCGTTCTTATAAAAAATAATGGCTGCAAGGGAAGTGAATAACGGTGTAAGACTTATCAATATCGCGACATTACAGGCCTGAGTTAGTTGCAGCGCTGTATTTTCTGCCATAAAATACAAAGAACCTCCAGCCAATCCAAGCCCGGCCAAAAGAATTTCATCCTTGAAACTATTTGCAAATAATCGGCGACCAGCTATAGTCAACATGCAAAAGTAAGCCAAGACAAAACGAAGAAACATAATTTGAGACGGCAATAATCCGTGATTGATCAACACTTTAGAAGAGACAAACGTTGTTCCCCAAAGCACCGAAATAGAGATAGCTAAAATATGTATAAGTGTCCTTGTCTGCTTCATAATTCTGTTTTGACGAAGACAAAGGTAGCAAAAGGATATTACAAATAATCAACCGAACTATTTCTTTTGCGCTAAAAAGACGCCGACAAGAATGAGCGATGCTCCAACAATTGCCTCAAAGGTAATTGTCTCATTCAGAACTATCGCAGAGAAGACAAAAGTAGCAAGCGGACTGAGATATAAATAATTATTCGAGGTAACAATACCTAATCTATCTATGACTTTATTCCAAGAGAGAAAACACCAATAAGAAGCAATCAACCCCAAAAACAGAAGATTGAGAATAACCTTTAAACTAATTAAAGCTTCTAAATGAAGTCCGGTACCCATTATCGGAAAAACAGGAATAATCGTGAGTATGCCATAGAAAAAGACCTTACGCGTGATAAAGACAGAAGAATATCCTTTACCCAGTTTTTTTATGATTATGCCGTAAGCCACCCACATCATAGACGCCCCAACAACCAAAACGTCTCCTATTGGATTAGGATGTAATGCGACATGTTCATTCATTACAACAAATCCAACACCTGCCAATGCCACAACAGCACCAATAATCAACGGTTTAGTAATTTTTTCTGTCTTAAAAAACAAAGGCGCTACCAATGCAGACAACAAAGGTATTATACTTAACAGAATAGAGACATCACTTGCTTGAATATATTGCAAAGCTATATTCTCGGCAAGAAAATAAAAAGACCCTCCTACTATACCAAGGACAAGCATCAAGAGTTCATCTTTTAGTTTATTGGCCCAGAGCTTGCGTGGAGAAATAGTCCATATAAAAACGTAAGCCAAGACAAAACGGAGCAACATTATTTCTTCGGGGCCAAGACCACTAGTCATCAGCACCTTCGTCGACACGAATGTAATACCCCATATTGCTGAAATCAATATAGCTTCAATATGATAGAGAAGATTACTTCTGCTTCCCTGCACCGTTCTGCCCGCTATAGTATACATGGCTCTTAAAAATGAAATATTTATTAGATTATTATGCAGCAAAAATAGCGCAAGCTTTTTTAATATACAAATTTTATGCATTACTTTTTGAGTAAAAACTAAATATTTATGTTTTTATAGGCCTGTACCCAACAACAATATCTCTATTGAAAAACAAAAAACACCTTAATTGATGCAACGTTTTGAATGCCAAATTCGTCTTATAAAGAAAAGAAAAGGATGAAATCGAAAATTTTACTATTAATCATCTTTATAGGATGTTTACCCCTGGCAGTACATAGCCAAAAGCTCACAGCCGAAGAGTTTTTTGCAAGACAAAAAGCGATATTCCAAGAAATGGATTGCGATTTAGCCTACAAAGCTAAAGATTATACGAAACTTGCAAAGATCTATTCGACCATAATAAGCGTATACAATCACCAAGTCGTTGAGCAAGAAAAGCCTAAGTTGAAAGGAATTATGGCAGGCAATATTTATTATAATGCCGCATGTTGCTATTCAATGCTTAAAAAAGAAAAGCAAGCCATTCGTTGTTTTAGGAAATCAATGGAGTTGGGTTACAAAGATGTAGAGCATGTAAAAATTGATACCGACTTAAATAACATCCGCCGATATAAAGAATACAAACAGATAATTGAAGAAATGGAACGACACTCGAGCCTGAGCGTTTTGCGAAAGAGTAACGGCTACCTAACGGAGAACAAAGAAATTCCATTGTTCCATTACTCAAACCCCAACGATACAAATTTGGTAAAAGTCCGTTATTATTTCAATTTGGACAGCATAGCAGGTAGCGGAGACGAAGTATCGAAAATAAAGAATTTGATGTATTGGGTTCACAACACCATTAGGCACGACGGAAATTCGTACAATCCAAAAATAAAAAATGCGATAGCTTTTATCCAAATTTGCAAGAAAGAAGGAAGAGGTATCAACTGCAGGATGATGGCTATCATGTTGAACGAATGCTACATGGCTATGGGATGGAAATCAAGATATGTGACATGCATGCCAGAAGACTCAACTGATACAGATTGCCACGTTATCAATGCAGTCTTTTGCAACACACTAAACAAATGGATATGGATGGATCCCACCTTTGCCGCCTACGTATCAGATGAGAGAGGAAACCTTTTAGGACTTTCGGAAGTAAGAGACAGATTGATAAAAGGGCTACCACTCGTGCTCAACGATGATGCCAACTGGAATCATAAACAAAAAGAGACTAAAGAGATGTACTTGGACAGCTATATGGCTAAGAACCTTTATCAGTTGGAATGCCCAGTTGAATTTCGATTCGAAGAAGAAAGCGAAGGAGGCAAATGGTCAAAATATATCATATTGGTACCACACGGATTCAATACTTACAGGGCAAGCCAAGTATCTTTTATCACAGCAGATGAAACACAATTTTGGAAACACCCCTATTGAACTGTATAAATGCCCCCCCCCAAATAGCGAGGCCGCTCTTTTTACATAGAGAGCGGCCTCGCTTTTTAAAATTGTTACAAATATTGATTATTAATCGATAACAATAGAACTATAATAGTTTCTTAAAACGGTGCAAGAACTCGTCTGCCTCTTCCATGCTCAAACAAAGAGGAGGAAGCAGGCGGATCACATTTGTTCCACTAGCACCGGTAAAAACATGCTCGCCGTATATCAAACGATTGCGCAATTCTTTGACAGGATAATCAAATTCTATACCAATCATGAGGCCGCAACCACGAACATCTTTTATCTGAGGAAGTTTTTTCAATTCACCGAGTATATATTCACCTACGCTTGCGGCATTATCGACTAGATGTTCTTCCTCCATCACATCGAGCACCGCCAAAGCAGCGGTGCAAGCTAGATGATTACCGCCAAAAGTAGTGCCCAGTTGTCCAAACACCGGAGTAAATATGGGGCTAATTAAATCGGCAGCCATCGGGAAACCATTACCTATGCCTTTTGCTACAGTAATAATATCTGGACGAATGCCACTATATTGATGGGCAAAGAACTTACCCGAACGGCCATATCCGCTTTGTATCTCATCGAGAATCAATACGGTCTTCGTCTCTGTACAAACTTGACGCAAAGCCTGAAAAAATTCCCGAGAAGGAATACGGATACCACCAACACCCTGAATGCCTTCGATAATAACAGCACACACATCTCCCTTAGTAAGTTCTGCCTTCATGACTTCTATATCATTGAGTGGAAGATAGGTAACATGTCCGTTATCGTTGACAGGAGATATTATCTTAGGATTGTCCGTTGCCTCAACAGCCAAAGACGTACGCCCATGAAATGCTTTAGAAAAGGAAACAATTCGTTTTCGTCCATTATAAAATGAGGCAAGCTTCAAAGCATTCTCGTTAGCCTCGGCCCCACTATTAATAAGGAACAACGAATAATCTTCGTATCCGGATGCTTTGCCCAAACGCTCAGCAAGTTGACGCTGCAACGGATTGACTACCGCATTGGAATAAAATCCAAGCGTAGCGACTTGCTCACCAATCATCTTTACATAGTGAGGATGAGAATGACCTATAGAAATAACAGCATGTCCTCCATACATGTCGAGATACTCGGTTCCTTTATCATCCCACACCTTACAACCTTTGCCTTTGACAATGGTCACATCAAACAAAGAATATACATTAAATAGATTCATCTTTCTTTCAATTTAAACATTAAAAAGCAGAAGGTTTCAGTTTCAGTCCTTCTGTTTCTGGGAGTCCAAACAACAGATTCATATTTTGAACAGCTGTGCCGCTCGCACCCTTCAATAAATTGTCAATACACGAAGCAATCAGAAGCTTGCCTTCATGACGTTCCAAATGTATCAAACATTTATTGGTATTAACCACCTGTTTCAAATCAATATTCGTGCGAATGGAATATACAAAAGGACTCGTCTGATAAAAGCTATCGTAAAGCCGATACAATTCTTCAACATCCTCATCGCAATTGACTATAATCGAAGCAAAGATGCCACGAGGGAAATCTCCACGAAAAGGGACGAAGGTTATATCAGAATCAAAAGTATTCTGCAACTGAGCAATAGACTGTTTTATTTCGGGCAAATGCTGATGAACAAAAGGTTTATAAATGCTCAGATTATTATCGCGCCAACTAAAGTGAGTTGTTTCTCCAGGCTTAACTCCTGCCCCTGTACTGCCAGTAATAGCATTGACTATAATATCGCCTCCTAACAAATTGTTTGCAGCCAATGGTAATAAGCCCAGCTGAATACAAGTGGCAAAACAACCGGGATTGGCTATATATTGTGCCGCAGCGATAGCACTTTTATTCAGTTCGGGCAGGCCATAAACAAATCTGTTCTCTTCGGCTTTGAGACGATAATCTTGCGAGAAATCTACGATTTTCAAGTTTTCCGGGATCCGATGGTTTGCCATAAACTCTTTGGACTTTCCATGTCCTGAACATATAAACAGACAATCAATAGCTGCAAGAGGCAACTCATCCGTAAAGGTCAAATCAGTATCACCATACAAGCCTTCGTGAACTTGAGTAATCGGACAGCCAGCATGACTCGAACTATTGACGAACGAAATCTCTACATCAGGATGATTCACCAGCAGTCTTATTAGTTCACCAGCCGTATATCCAGCAGCGCCTACTATGCCGACTCTTATCATAAGATCTCGTCTTTGTGATTGGCATAGTAAACACGCAAAGGAGTAGAAGTTACCTTAATAAAACCTTTCGCATCATCGGCAGTCCAACCTTTCTGCATCTCACCGTATTCACCAAATTTAGTTTTCACCAAATCATCTTTCGAGTCTACTCCAACAGTAGAAAATGAAAGTGGACGAAGTTCAAGAATTGCAGTTCCATTTACATTGCGTTGAGAACTTTCGAGCATTGCTTCAATATCACGCATCACTGGTTCCATATATTGACTTTCGTGAAGAAACATTCCATACCAATTGGCAACCTGATCTTTCCAATATTGCTGCCATTTGCTCAATGTGTATTTTTCCAAGAAGCGATGAGCTCCAATAATCAGCATAGGAGCAGCGGCTTCAAAGCCAACCCGTCCTTTGATGCCAATAATCGTATCGCCAACATGCATATCGCGGCCGATACCATAAGCAGCTCCAATCTCTTCAACTTTCAGTATAGCCTTGATTTTATCTTCAAAGACTTCTCCATTTACAGCATATATCTCACCATCTTTAAACTGAATGCTCAACTGTTCACTACCCGTCTTCTCAACTTGTTTGAGATAAGCGCTTTCGGGAAGTCCCTGTTTTGAATCCAATATCTCACCGCCACAGATTGAGGTACCCCATAGGCCAACATTATACGAATATTTCAGTTTAGTAAAATCGGCCACAAAACCGTTATCTTTCAGATAGCCAATTTCATGGTCACGAGAAAGAGCCATATCACGAGTCAGGGTTATAATCTCCACGCCAGGAGCCATAACAAGGAAGGTCATATCAAAACGAACTTGATCATTGCCAGCTCCCGTTGAGCCGTGAGCAATAGCATCGGCACCGATTTCTTTGGCATATCGAGCAATCGCCATTCCTTGGAAAATACGTTCGGAACTAACCGAAATAGGATAAGTTCCATTGCGCAACACATTCCCGAAAATCATATATTTGAGACTCTTCTCATAATATTCTTGAGTAACATCCAATGTTACATATTTTACCGCTCCAAGTTTGTAAGCGTTTTCTTCATTTTTCTTTAGTTGCTCGGCACTAAAACCACCTGTGTTTGCACAAGCGGCATATACTTCGTAGCCTTTCTCTTTTGCCAAATACATCACTGTAAACGAAGTATCCAATCCCCCACTAAAAGCGACAACCACTTTTTTCTTTTTATCCATCTTTATAAAATGTATGAAATTAATGAACGAAACTATTTATTTTCCTCTTTCGGCTGTTCTGCAGAAGGCTCCGATTTGTGCTTTTCCGGATCATAGAGCATTGCCGTACAGATACAATATCGTCGCTCGGTACGAATCAGCACATCATGGTTGCAGCAACCTTCACATCCTTTCCAAAAGGCATCATCGTCAGTAAGTGAAGAGAACGGTACCGGAGCATATCCCAATTCCGTATTAATCTTCATCACTGCACCACCACTGGTCAATCCAAACAATTTGGCATGAGGCCAGCGAAGGCGAGAAAGAGTAAAAGCTGCGTTTTTAATTCTTTTGGCCAAACCATGACCTCGGAATTTTTCAACCACAATCAAACCGGAATTTGCTACATATTCTTTGTTTCCCCAACTTTCAATATAGCAGAACCCAGCAAATTCATCACCCGCAAGAGCTATTATGGCTTTCCCTTCTTTCATTTTTTGGGCCACGTACTCATGCGTTCTTTTAGCGATACCGGTACCGCGAACTTTAGCGGCAGCAGTAATAGTTTCTAAAATGGTATCCACGTAAACTTCGTGAGAAGCATCGGCTACCATCACATCAATTGAATCAAAATCCATTTCAAATATAATAAATGAGATTATTTATCGTTATCCTTGTTTACAAAAGAAAGCAACTTGCATATTTGTGCAGGAGGAGTACCTTCTTTGAGCACTAATAATATAGTATCGTCGCCCGCTATTGTTCCAAGTATTTGAGTATAATTATGAATATCAATATCATAAGCCATACTACTAGCATAGCCAGGCTTTGTTTTAATAACAGCCAGATTACCAGAAAACTGTATGGAAATAAATCCACTAGTCATCAGCATTTCACTGGCATTGGTACTGGCCACATTTCGAACATACATAATATCATTGGGCAACACATAAACATACTTACCCGTTACACTTGCCGCTTTGGCCACTTTAAGCTGTTTCAAATCACGCGACAACGTCGCTTGAGTAAGTTCAAAACCTTCGCTCTTCAAGATACCCAATAGTTCTTCTTGCGAACCAACTTGCTGGCTGGAAACAATCATTTTAATGACATCCAATCGACTCGTTTTCTTTTTCATCGTATAATTATTCTATTTTTGAGGGCAAAAATACCTATTATTTTGTAAACTCATGCAATAAATCTCTATTTTAACGTAATTAAATGAATATAAATTCATACACACTTCTATTCTTACCTAAATTCACCAGACAAATAAAGCGATCGTTCTTATCCTGATAACACTTCTCTCCAATCAATCTAAAAGTTATTATAACCTTTTCCAAATAATAATTCTTTTGTTTGTTATTGTAATAGGCTTATGTTATCTTTGCAAAAGTCAACAAAACAATACTATAAACATGAAAATAGCTATAATCGGCGCAGGAAATATGGGGAGTGCCATTGCCTGCGGTTTAGTAAATAGTCGTTTGATTAATCCTTGCGATATCATAGTATCTAACCCTTCTCAAAATAAATTGGACTCATTAAAGAGTTTCAACAACGAGATCAATGTAACTAATGATAATAAAGAGGCTGCGAAAGGGAGTGATATTATTATCCTCGCAGTAAAGCCTTGGATAGTCGAAACGGTATTGGAAGAGATTCTTTTCAAAAAGCAACAAATACTGATATCCGTAGCTGCCGGTATTACTTTTGGGCAATTAGGAAAATATTCAGACGACAACATAACCATGTTCCGCATTATCCCTAATACAGCTATTTCATTGGGGTGTAGCATGACACTTATTGCAAGTCATAATGCCACCCCAGAACAAGATAAGATGGTTATGAATCTATTCGATAAATTTGGTATCACCAAGATAATTTCTGAAGAAAAAATGACGGCAGCGACAGCTCTCACTTCTTGTGGTATCGCTTATGTGCTAAAATATATTCAGGCTGCCATGCAAGCTGGCATCGAAATGGGCATCAAACCACAAGATGCTGCTGAGATGGTAGCACAAAGTTGTAAAGGAGCAGCCGAATTAATTCTAAAGAACCATTCACACCCTTCTATTGAAATAGATAAAGTAACAACTCCGGGAGGGCTTACTATAAAAGGCATCAATGAACTGGAGCACGACGGATTTTCATCGGCAATCATTAAAGCCATGAAAGCGAGCGTCTAAAAAAATTCAAAATAAATAACTATTTGAAAATTAATCCTTAATTTTGCAGTCCTATTTATTATATATAGGGCTGCTTTTTATTACAAATTATCAATACACAAATAATGGATGAGCAAATTAAGCAAATAGCCGAGCGGCTGCGTGGACTTCGCGACGCGCTAGAGCTATCGGAAGAAAATATTGCAGAAGACTGCGATATTTCGGCAGAAGAATACCGCAATGCCGAGTCGGGTGAGAGCGACATATCGGTAAGTATGTTACAAAAGATAGCACACAAATACAATATTGCATTGGATGCACTGATGTTTGGTGAAGAGCCCAAGATGAACACTTACTTCATTACTCGTACAGGAAAAGGAACATCTATAGAGCGTACTGAAGCTTACAAATATCAATCGCTAGCCGGAGGATTTAAAAATCGCACAGCCGATCCATTTATCGTCACTGTCGAGCCAAACGACAAACCTGTTTATATGAACAGCCATAGCGGACAAGAATTCAATTTGGTACTTGAAGGTAGCATGCAACTTAACATAAATAGTAAAGAACTTATACTGAACGAAGGAGATAGCATCTATTTCAATTCAAAGCTTCTCCACGGCATGAAAGCATTGAATGGCAAAACAGTTCGTTTTCTAGCCGTAATCATGTAATATATAATAAGGTATGGTAGAAAGATTTTTAGAGCAAACTTCCTTCATCTCGCAGGAAGATTTTAAAGAACATCTTAAGATTAAAGTTCCGAAAGACTTTAATTTCAGTTATGATGTATTAGATGCATGGGCAGCCGAAGCGCCTCAAAAAGATGCACTATTGTGGACCAACGATAAAGGAGAACACCACCAGTACTCTTTTGCAGAAATGAAAAAGTACACTGATATGACAGCTTCCTATTTTCTGCAGTTAGGTATCGGCCACGGCGACATGGTAATGCTTATACTGAAACGTCGTGTTGAGTTTTGGTTCAGCATCATTGCTCTACATAAAATAGGCGCCGTATGTATCCCGGCCACACACTTACTCACTAAAAAAGATATCGTGTATCGGTGTAACGCTGCATCTATAAAAATGATAGTCTGCGCAGGCGAAGAAGTTATAACCACCCATATCACCAATGCGCTACCCGAATCGCCGACCGTAGAAAAGATAGTTAGCGTCGGTCCTTATATTCCAGAAGGTTTTCTTGATTTCCACAAAGGTATCAATCAAGCGCCTAGCTTCATTCGGCCGGCCCATGTTAATTGTAATGAAGATATTTCGCTGATGTACTTCACCAGCGGCACAACCGGAGAGCCCAAAATGGTGGCTCACGACTTTACTTATCCTTTGGGGCATATCGTAACCGGATGCATCTGGCACAACCTTACCGAACAAAGCATACACCTTACTATTGCAGATACAGGTTGGGGGAAAGCAGTATGGGGCAAACTTTACGGACAATGGTTTGCCGGTGCCAACATATTCGTTTACGATCATGAAAAGTTCGCCCCTGCCGATATTCTCCAAAAGATTCACGATTATCACATTACTTCCCTCTGTGCTCCTCCCACCATCTTTCGATTCTTGATTCGTGAAGACCTGACGAAATACGACTTATCTTCTTTAAAATATTGTACCATCGCCGGCGAAGCACTCAACCCTTCAGTATTTGAGACTTTCAAGAAACTCACCGGTATAAAACTGATGGAGGGTTTCGGACAAACAGAGACAACACTTACCGTAGCCACTTTTCCATGGATGGAACCAAAACCCGGAAGCATGGGCGTACCAAACCCCCAATATGATGTAGACTTGGTTGACTATGAAGGCCGCTCAGTAGAAGCCGGAGAACAAGGACAGATCGTTATACATACTGATAAAAGCAAACCTCTCGGACTTTTCAAAGAATACTATCGTGCTCCCGAGTTAACTAAAGAGGCTTGGCACGACGGTGTTTACTATACCGGAGATGTGGCTTGGCGCGATGAAGACGGTTACTTCTGGTTTGTAGGCCGTGCCGACGACGTTATCAAAAGTTCTGGCTACCGCATCGGGCCATTCGAAGTCGAAAGTGCTTTAATGACTCATCCGGCAGTAGTAGAATGTGCTGTAACAGCAGTCCCTGACGAAATTCGCGGTCAAATAGTGAAGGCTACTATCGTTCTCTCAAAAGAGTATAAAGATAAAGCTGGAGATTCACTTATTAAAGAGATTCAAAACCACGTAAAACGTGTTACCGCTCCTTATAAATATCCCCGTGTAGTAGAATTTGTAGATGAATTGCCCAAAACTATCAGCGGAAAAATTCGCCGTGTGGCTATCCGAAACCAGAATAAAGAATGTGAAGCATAGACCACATTTCTAATCGAGTAGGAGGTAAATACTATTCATAGGTGTTTATCTCCTACTTTCGTATTTACCGACCTCTCCCACCACCGTACGTGCCGTTCGGCATACGGCGGTTCCTCATTTAGGGTACCATTTGACGTACTCATCATATAGGGTAGTATATCCTTGCAAGCGTAATCGCTCATTAGTGATTGCACGATGCAATATCCAACTATCCGCGGTGTGCCAGTAAGACTTACGTGTGTTACCCCATTCGTAGGCTTGATATTTATTTATGCCACACTTGATGAGGTTCGCCACCTTGGTCTTCCTTTTCTTCCACGCTTTCCAAATACACATACGGATACGTCGGCGTAGCCATTCATCGGTGCATAGAAGAAATTCCTTCATTTCTGCCAAATGATAATAACCTATCCATCCTACTATATATCGTTTCAAGGTTTGTTTTCTACGCTCATAACCCCATCCGTTGCTTCGGCTTGTCAGCTCTTTTAGCTTGGCTAGCATCTTGGTTTTGGACTTGGTATGTAGGCGAAATTGGCATTTACCTTTCGTCACTCCAAACGTATAGCCGAGGTATTTCACCTTGCTGACATTTGCCGACACGGTCTTTTCCTTGTTTACTCGTAAGTGTAATGGCTCCTCAATATACTTCGTGATGGAAACACGCACACGTTCCGCTCCTCGCCTGCTTCCACAAAATATCATCGCATCATCGGCATAACGGACAAACTTGTGTCCACGACGTTCAAGTTCATTGTCCAATTCATTGAGCATGATATTGCTCAGCAATGGACTTAGAGGACCTCCTTGCGGAGTGCCTTCCTCGTTCATCTCAAACACTCCGTGGTTCATTATGCCACTGCGCAAATATTGATGTATTAAGCGTACCACTCTTCCGTCCTTTATCGTACGAGAGAGTATTTCTATGAGTTTGCTATGACTTACCGTGTCAAAGAAACGTTCCAAGTCAAGGTCAACAACATAACGATTGTCTTGGCTGATTATTTTCTTGGCCGTACGCAGTGCACCATGACAACTACGTTTGGGACGGAAGCCGAAACTGTTCTTGTGGAACTGCTTCTCATAGATGGGAGTCAGTACTTGGTTGATTGATTGTTGGATAAAACGGTCTACAACTGTTGGTATGCCAAGCAATCGCATTCTGCCGTTTTCCTTGGGTATCTCTACCCGCATGACTGGGTTTGGACGGTAGCCGCCGTCCATCAAGGATTCTATCAAAGGCCCTCCGTTGGCTTTCAGCCATGGGAGCAATTGCTCGCACGACATCTTGTCAATTCCGCCACAGCCCTTGTTTCTTATCACCTGACGATAGGCACCGTTCAGATTCGATGGAGCGAGGATGGCCTCTAATAAATGTTCCTTGTCAAAGGGTACTTCCACGATGTTGTCTTCGGTCATCCAAATGTAAGTCTGCACCCCCTCACACCCTTCGAATTCCGTTCTATCTCTCCGAGGGTGGCCACCAGCTTCTGCCAATGTTTTCTGCATTCGTCCTTTCATTCGGTAACGTTCTATTACTATCGTTTAATTTAAAGGTTCGGTCCTTCGCAGCAGGGATTGACGTCCTTGCCTACTACTATGACCTCAGCTGACTTCTCACGGCTAGCTTTATTCCGTACCTTTCGATTTTTTTTCTACTCAGGCACGTCCGTGAGACCTCCTCGGATAAACGCACCAACTTTCCATCTTATCTCCGCTTCATTTACCACATCCGTTCCGAGTAGCTATCGGGCTTTAGTTTGTTTAGCAACCTAACCCACGGACATAGGCCTTATATGAAGTTTCTGTTCGTCAGAGCAGATGTTTGCCGCCGGCTTCTTTCAGATTCCAACTCGCGATGGACACCCTTGCCTTGGGCTGGAGCTTTCCCACTACCAGGGCAGCTTCGGGACTTACACCCGTTAGCTGATGTGCATGCCGAGCATACTAAAAAGAACTCCGTAATACATCTTTGTATTACGGAGTTTCTTTATAGTAAATCATAACCAAATGGAACCAACACTAGAAAAACAACTTTCGAACGAACTCTTCAACTCAAGCAACCGTTATCAGACTAGTTATTAGATTTTTAAAGACCTATCATTTAATTTCTTCGCCTTTGTAAAAGTCGAGAATCTTACAACGAAAAAAATAATCATACTTCGCCTGCAACAATTCCGACTCAGACTTTTGCAACTTAAGTTGTGCTTCATTATATTCTACTGCCGTAGCCTTGCCATTTTCATACTTGGCACGCATCAGCTGGAAAGACTCTTTAGCTGCATCGAGCGCCGACATACTGGATTTGTATTTATTCTCCGATGCCAATGCATTATACCAAGCCTGCTGAATTTCCTTGTACAAGGTCTTTTTTGTATTATCCAACTGCAAAGAATAATTAAGTTGTTGCACTTTTGCCGTACGGATATTATTTCGGGTAACAAACCTATCAAAAATAGGAATAGAAAGGTTCAGCCCTATATATTTGTTAAGGTTGTTATTAATTTGCGAACCGAAACTACTCGCCGTAACTCCTTTCATCGTATAATAACTTGTCCCAAGCCCTAAACTGAGCGAAAGGGTAGGCATGTAAGTAGCGCGAGCAATTTTAATACTCAAGTCACTACCATCGAGACGATACTGAGCTGCTAGCACACTAGACTTTTGCTTCACCGCAACCTGATACAATTCGTCGGGTGGTGTAAGTGTTGAGAAGACAATAGCAGTTTCGGGTTGTACCACTTCAAAGCCCTCTGGAGTAGGTAGTTCAAGTAATTGGCTCAAATCCAATAGAGCTAGCTTATAGCTATTACTATTTTGCACAGCCGCCAATTTATTTTGTTCAACTGTAGAGCGCGCCTCCGCGACTTCAGCCGGCGAAGTTTTTCCCAACCGCTCCATTCGTATCAGCCTGTCAAGCTGTTGTTGGCTCAGAGAAATCTGTTCTTCCGCGACTTTACATAGTTCTTTATCAAGCAAAGTCTGCAAATAATTCGAAGCGATATTAATAGAAATATCATCTTTTGCTTTCTGCAAATCGGCAAGTGCCGCCTTCAGATTAATTTGCGACAACTTATACTGATTAGGAATACGAAATCCAGTAAATAAAGGGACACTGACACCCACCGAAAAATTAGTATTGCTACTGTTAGTATTGCTATACGAATTATCAACAGGCGATGCAGCTCGTCCCCAACTCCAATTCTGCCCTGCCGAGCCGCTTACCTCTGGCAACCGAGCCCATTTATTAGTATTGAGTTCTATCTCGCCCTGCCTAGCGGTCAAAGCCGACTGCTGAATGGAAATATTGTGAACAATGGCATACTCTATACACTGTCGAAGCGTCCACGCGACCTTTTTTTGTTCCGGTTGGGCTTGCATAGTAAGCGGTACAAAGCCTGCCACAACCAACAATTTAATTAATCTTATTCTCATACTACTAATCATTATCGTCCTTCTTCTTTTCGTTCGCATTGCTCTGTTTTACATCGCCACGTACCTTATCGCCAGCTTTCAAGCCTTTCACTATTTCGATTTTAACTCCATCGCTCATACCCGTCACTACAAGTTTTTTATGAAACTTTTGATGAGGAACACTGTCTGTCAATACATAAGCATATGCATTTTTTCCATTAAATTCCACCGCACCCTCAGGAATGGTCACAACTCGCGAAGCTTTTTGAAGTACGATCTTCGCATTGGCCGAGTAGCCTGAACGTATATGAGCATGACGAGCATTAACAGCCGCCTTTATTTCAAATTGATTGGAACCGTTTTGTTTGGTAGCTTGAGGAGAGATGTATTCAAGCGAAGCATCAAAAGTCAGATTCTGAAGTGCACCGATAGTCAATGTCAACGGCATACCTTCGTGCAACAGTCCTACTTCTGTTTCATCAATATTACCATCAAATATCAAATCATTCATATTGGCAACAGTAGCAATCGTCGTACCATCATTGAAAGTATTGCTCATGATAACAGAATTACCTTTTTTGATGGGAATGTCAAGAATCAGTCCTTCGATTGTAGACCTAATTAATGTACTGCTGAAAGAAGCACTATTTTTAGTTATACCTTCACGAACAATCTGCAACGCATCTTTTGCTGTTTTGCTTTCTTCTTTAGCCGTATTTAGTGTAAGCAGGCTCTTCTCGTAATCTTCACGGCTTATGAGTTTGTCGTCAAACAGCTTTTTCATACGGGCAAAATCTTTCTCATACTGCTTCTGGTTAATTTCGGCAACACGCACCCTATTTTCTGCAGAATTAAGCGAACCTAAATCGGGGATGACGCGAACTTTAGCAATAACCTCACCTTTATGAATTGCTTGTCCAGCCTTTTTATAAACATCGCTAATAATACCCGATATTTGGGGTTTTATTAGAATTTGATCACGAGGTACAATCGTACCTGTTGCGACTGTTGATTTTTCCAAATCGGAGACAGTGGCAGTATAAGTGTCATAAACAACCTCTTTGGGCTTAGACTTCGTATAGAGAAACATAAAGGTTCCTACGAAGATCAATGCTATTATAACAAACAGCAAGATTCTAAAAAACTTTTTCATATCTATTTTATTACTATTATATTACACCTATATATCATCATCATTCATCTCTTATTGCATCAATCGGCTTGATAGCCAACGCACGGAATGCAGGTGCCAATCCGGCAACCATCCCCAAAGAGAGTAGCAGAAAAGCCACACCAAGAGCCATACCAAATGAGACTTGAAATTGAATACCGTTAAAAGTATCACCCGAATTCACGCCGACTTCAAGAACTTGTAATACCAATACGGCAAAACATATTCCAGTCATACCGGCAATCAATGTAAGCACCATACTCTCTGATAGAATCTGTTGCAGTATATCACGAGGTTGGGCACCTATGGCGCGTCTAATTCCTATTTCAGTCGTCCTTTCTCTAACAGTTACCATCATGATATTGCTAACTCCGATAATTCCAGCCAACAGGGTGCCCAGTCCAACCAACCAAATTAAAATTCTAATACCGGTAAACAAGTTATCGATCATCGAGAACATTGCCTCTGCATTAAGAAGTTGCATAGATTCGCCATCATCAGGAGCAATAAGATGTTTTTCCTTCAGTACTTTTTCAATTTGCGGCTGTACATCAGTAATCTTATGTCCCGGCTTTACCAGCACGCACATCAAATCAACCTGATCTCCTCTGTTGTAGATCTCTTGATAAGTAGTATATGGTATCACGATACTTTGCGAAGCACGTCCACCAATATTCACATTACTCTCTGAGCCCGACACACCAACAACACAATAATATGTACTACCGACCTGAATATACTTACCACAAGGGTCTACCCCGTTTTCAAACAATTCCTGCTTCACACGCTTCCCTATAGTACACACTTTGCGATGCTGACTAATGTCAATATCGTTAATAAAACGTCCCGAAATCATTTTCTGTTCTTCAATTTTAGTATACTCGGGATAAAGTCCCTTTACCGTATAAGAGCCTTTTTTATCTTTATATACCGCAACCATTCCCCACGAAGCGTTATGTGGCGTAACAAGTTCTACGCCCTTCACTTTACTTTGAATCAACGCCATATCGCCCATTACCATATTCCACCGGCGTCCTTTACGAAATCCCTTATATGCTTTTGAAGTAGGTTGAGCCCACATAAAGCCGGAGTTCGTTGCGAAGCCTTCAAAATTCTGCGACATCATCTGTTGCAAACCTTTACCACCTCCGATAAGGGCAATCAACATAAAGATGCCCCAAAAGACTCCAAAGGCAGTAAGTAAGCTGCGAGTTTTATTTCGAGTTATCGTGAGGAGTATTTCACCCCATGTATCCACATCCATTTTCATAATTATTCTGCTCTTAATGCCTCAATCGGTCTAATTTTCGTCGCTTTGCGAGCGGGAAAAAATCCGGCCAATGTTCCGGCTATGATTAAAGTAACCGTAGCTTGTATAGCTACACTGATATCCACCGTAGGATTGGAGAAAACAGTTGTCGAGAAGACTCCCGCATTCATTGTTTGATTGCCAAACAGAGCATTCATATATTCAGTAGCTGCTACTCCGGCAAACATTCCGATATATCCAAAAAGAGCTGTAATGGCAATACTTTCAGCAATAATAAGTTTCAAAATAGAAGCCGGTTTGGCACCCAGTGCTTTGCGAATACCAAATTCGCGAGTTCTCTCCCTGACAGTAATCAGCATTATATTGCTCACTCCTACTATTCCACTCAGCAACGTAAAAATTCCAATGACCCAAATGGCCACTTTCAAGATATGATTACCCTGCTGTTGATCCAAATATTGTTCCAAACGGTTCCATATCCAGATAGCCGACTTGTCAAGCGGGTCGAAATTGTGGCTTTTGCCCATTGCGGCACGATAATTATCCTCGAAATCAGAATTTGCAGGCTTAGTATCCAGACCTTTCGTCGTAAAAATAATATCATCGATCGAATCACCTTTACAATAAATCAGCTGAGAAGTAGTAAAGGGCACATAAGCATCATTAGACTGGTTTTCGCTATCAACGGCATAAATACCAATAACCTGATACATTAAACCATTGACATTTACTAGAAAGCCTATAGGATTTATCTGATGAAGAAATAAGGTTTTCGCCGTCTTCTCACACAACACAACAACCTTGCGCTTTTCATTAATATCCTGTTCGTTTATGAAACGCCCCATTTTCATTTTGCACGATTCAATCTTCACATAATCGGGATTAACTCCGACTATTGAAAGAGATGTACCTTCCGTGCCATAACTTACTGTATCAGAATGCGAAATTGTAGCCCCTGCAGTCAGCACATTCTTCGGGAAATGGCTTTTTAGGAGCTCAACATCCTTATTTTTAAATAATATTCTACGACCAATAGCTAGACCATTGAATGCCTTGGAAGTCTGTCCGGCAAATATACGAACAGAGTTCAATGCGCGCGATTGGGAATTTTTCTCAAAAGCATGAATCAACCCATTACCAGCTCCAAGAAGTACAATAAGAATAAATATACCCCATGCCACAGAGAAACCGGTAAGGAAAGTGCGCAGCTTATTGCGCTTGATAGTGCCATATATTTCTTGCCAAAAATCTATCATCCGAAACTAGTTGTTAAAAGAATTATTTCATAATACCGTTCACTCCGAAAGGAGAAGCGTTGTGATCCACATTCTCTTCGATTTTACCGATAATGCCATCTTTAATATGTATAATCTTATCGGTTTGATTGGCGACACCACTTTCATGAGTCACAACAACGATGGTCTGCCCTTGAGCATGCAATTCTTTCAAAATGTCCATCACTTCTACCGAAGTCTTACTATCCAAAGCACCGGTAGGCTCATCGGCGAGAATAATCTGAGGATGTGTTATCAATGCACGAGCAATGGCTACTCGCTGTTTCTGCCCACCACTCATTTCATTAGGCATGTGCATCGCCCAGTCTTTCAAGCCAAGCCGATCCAAATATTCCATAGCCAACTGATTACGTTTTTTGCGCCGTATACCTTGATAAAAGAGTGGCAAAGATACATTCTCCATAGCATTTTTAAACGAGATCAAATTGAACGACTGAAAAATAAAACCGATCATTCTATTCCGATACTCGGCAGCTTTCCGCTCGCTTATACCTTTTATTAATATATCGTTAAGATAATATTCTCCCGAATCATAGTTGTCGAGAATACCTAATATATTAAGTAAGGTAGATTTTCCTGAACCTGAAGATCCCATTATCGAAACGAACTCTCCCTTTTCAATATTCAAATCAATTCCTTTCAGCACATGGAGCGGTGCACCATTGTTATACGTTTTATTGATTTCTTTCAGCTGTATCATCATAACATAAGGAAATAATTAATCGATGTTTTATAGTAAGACGAATCAAAGATACAAAAAGTTGCAAGTTTGCAGGAAAATAGTAGAATAATTTTCAATCAACCTACAAAAGTTGTAAAATAGTAACGATTTCTTGGAAAAACATTTTGTAAATTGAAACATCTTTGCGTAATTTGTAGACAAATAAAACAAATTTATCATCCAACACAAGTATCATGAATACAACAATAGAAAAGCCCTACGTAGTAGGTATTGACATAGGCGGCACCAATACCGTCTTTGGTATAGTAGACGCCCGCGGCACCATCATTGCCTGCGACGCAGTAAAAACAGCAGCATATCCCACCGTTGATGAATATGCGGATGCTGTCTGCGCCGGTCTGAGCAAATTGTTTGAGGCTAATGGCGGAGCAAATAAAATCAAAGGCATCGGTATCGGCGCTCCAAATGGAAATTATTATAGCGGTACGATAGAATTTGCTCCAAACCTTCCATGGAAAGGAGTTATTACATTGGCAACCATGTTTGAGAAACGTCTTGGTATACCCACAGCTTTGACAAACGATGCAAATGCTGCCGGTATTGGTGAGATGACTTACGGCGCAGCCCGTGGTATGAAAGATTTTATTATGATTACCTTGGGAACAGGCGTAGGTAGCGGTGTCGTTGTCAACGGTCAAATGGTTTACGGTCATGATGGATTTGCCGGGGAATTAGGGCACACCATCATTCGCCGTGGCGGACGTGTATGCGGCTGTGGCCGCAAAGGTTGTCTGGAAACATATTGTTCGGCAACGGGTGTAGCCCGTACAGCCCGCGAAATGTTGACCGCAAGTACAGAAAGTAGCCTGTTGCGGAATATACCGGCTGAGAGCATCACATCAAAAGATGTATACGATGCTGCTGTAAAAGGGGATAAAATAGCTATTGAGATCTTCAATTTCACTGGAGAGATTCTTGGTGAAGCCATAGCAGATTTCATCGCATTCTCCAGCCCCGAAGCTATTATCCTTTTTGGAGGTTTAGCTCACTCCGGTGATTTCATTCTTAAACCGGTTCAGAAAGCTATTGATGAAAACATCCTTCCGATATACAAAGGAAAGACTAAATTATTGTTCTCTGAAATGAAAGATTCTGATGCTGCCGTACTAGGTGCCAGCGCATTAGCATGGGAGCTAAAAGATCTCAAAGCATAATCTAACACTATTTATTGCTAAAAGCAATGACTTAAGGTCCGGTTCTACTACAAATGTTGAGCCGGATCTTTTTTTATGGTTAACCACATGCAACACCCTATATAAAAAAGAATTAAAAACCTACAACAGACAATTCTCCAACATTAGTCTTTTGCAATCAATGCACTATGAATGCTAACAAGCATTCTGATACTTTCTTATCCAAACACGAGCGACAGGCACCTTTAGAGCACTATTTACACCATTTTATCACTGCTCGAATGTAAATAGAGTCTGACATATACTGAATAAGTTAGTGTCAACTTGTTCAGTATATGTCAGACTCCGCGCATCAAAAAGTGTCTCTTCGGTATGGTTAAAATAGTATCAGTATCGCTCCCAATGTTCACTTCTGAAAACGGGGTCGAAAAAATGATTTTCGCACGCCAACTTTCATCACCCCCTTATATCGCTCATTATCAATACCCTTTTATGAGAAATCATAAAGCATTGATTATCTGCGAGAAGACATGCTTTACGAGGTCCCATTTTGCTACCATACACATGTATAATACTGATATACAGTAGGTAATGGTGACGGATATGGTTTCGTAACTATAATATGAAAACAGGATTTTACATATCCACACGAGGTATCTTTAAGTATCAGTAAGAATCGACGACTTCAATAAATCGGCACTGTCTTTATCCTTCCAAAACGTCGTATGCTCCTAAAAATGTTGTCGTATGTTAGTTTTTCCGAAAACATAAGGACGTCACCGAAAAAACTAACATACGACAACAACGACTGTGGCTTTATTTTTCCTTACAAAAAATCAACCGTATGTCGCAGCCATAACTAACGCATGTTGTTGACGAAACTAACGTTAGTTGTCATGATAACTTCTGTTAGTTACCGCAGTAACATGCGTTAGTTATGGCTGCGACATACGTCTGTTTTATTTATTATATGTAGTTTACAATATATCCAACCCAAAAGCCCTAAGGAGCAATGTATACAAAGCACCTCAGGGCAAATAAGTTTCAATCTTTATATAAAAAAAGATTATTCTGTCTTTCCAGATTCTTGTTTAAATTGGTCGTCTACCGCTTTTATCTTTTCTTGGGCAAGCTCAAGATCTGCCTTCAGGTTCTCTACCTTACGGTTCAATTCATCAAGTAATGAACTTCCACTTTTCGAAGATGAAGACAAGAATCCTAAATTATTTTCATAAGTCTGCAATTCACTCTTCATATTTTCGTAAGCCCTAACAAGCTTTTCGCGCTCACGGTAAAGATTGGAAGAGGCATTGCCCGATGTCGAAATAGAAGACTTAAAATTGTTAAGATTTCTATTAGAAGCCGAAATATGAAAACGTTTAAACAGTTCGTCTACCTGAGAATGGAATTGCTCATAAATTCTGTCCTTTTCTTTGAAAGGCACATGTCCTACTTCATTCCATGCTTTTATAAGAGCACGAACTTTATCATTTGCTTCATTATCATCAACATCTTCACCTATCTCATTGAGTTGTTTGATAATCTCTTTTTTCTTCTCTAGATTTTCTACTTCGGCAGAATGTTGCGAATTGTTCACTTTATTCTTTTGTTCAAAGAAATAGTCACAAGCCGTAATAAACTGCTTCCAGACAGCATCCGAATATTTTTTAGCAACGGGTCCTACTGTTTTCCATTCTTTTTGGAGTTTGCTTAGGGCATCTGCTGTAGCTTTCCAATCCGTACTATCTTTCAACGCTTCAGCCATCTTAACCAATTCACGTTTTTTGGCTAGATTGGCATTCATACCCTCTTTCAGTGACTTAAAAAACTCGCCTTTACGTTTGAAAAAGTCGTCACAGTCTTTACGAAAACGCTCAAAAATTTTAGAATTCATCTTTTTAGGTACGAAACCGATGGTCTTCCATTTATTCTGTAGTGCAATAACTTCTTGCGTTTTATCTTCCCACCCCGAAAAAGATTTCAAAGTATCCCACTCAATAGATTCTATTATTTCGCAAATGACAGTTTTCTGGTCTAGATTATGTTGTTCTTCATCTTTGAGCTCTTCAAAATGCTGCTGATGGCGACGGTTAACAGCCGACGATGCATTTTTAAAACGCTGCCAAATAGCTTCTCTTAAATCTTTTGCGACAGGACCGGTATCACGAAATTCTTGATGAAGTTTCTGTAACTGATGAAAAGCAGAAACCACGTCGGGTTCATCATTCAGTTTTTCGGCTATTTCACAAAGACGATTTTTTATTTCAAGATTCTTTTTAAAATCATATTCTCTGAATTCATTATTCAACTTCAGTATATCATAGAATTTTTCTACATAAAGCTGATAATTCTTCCATAATTCATTGGCACGCTCCTGCGGAATAGGTTTGGTTGCATTCCACTGTTGCTGAATTTTTTTAAATTCGCCGTAATTGGCTTCTTCAGGAGATTCGACCATATCTTTCAATTCGTTTATAATGGTCAATTTGACTTGCAAATTTTGTTCCTTTATTTTTTCTAATTCTTCAGCATTCTTATTCCTCTTCTCCTTAATCACATTCATGATATCTTTGAACTCCTCTTCGCGACTATCCGAGAGAGGGGAAAAATCACTTTCCGTGCCTCCGTCTTCAACAAATTTCTTTTTCGCCTCTTCAACCTCTGCCGCATGAATTTTGTAGAAAGTTTGTTTCAAAGCATCAATTTCTTGCTTACCGACAGAACAATTACTTTCTGAAATTTCTTTCAAACGAGCAATGACTTCATCATTATCATTAAAATGCTGATATTTTTTCACAACTGTTAACTCTGCATTCTCTTCTACCGAGACAGCACCTTTTTCACTATCATCCTCTTCCTCTTTTTCTTCTTCAACAAGCGAAATATTTGATGCCGATTCTTCCACATCTTCTACAGGCTGGGCAACTTCTACAGCCGTTTCTTCTTCGTTTACCGGTGCCGTTTGTTCTATTTCGGCAGTTACACTTTCCACTTCTTCCTGCGGTTTTTCAACTACGATTGTCGATACATCCCCAGCAGAAGTCGCCGTTTCATCAGTGACCTCGGCTGCTTTTTTTTCTTCTTCTAATTTGCCTTCATCCAAAGGCTGATTAGTGTCTTGAGTGTCCATCATCATAAATTCATTTTTAAGGATTGGAAAATTTACCAATCGTCGATTAAGTTACAAATTAAGGAAATAAAATAATTACTTCAATACATTTTCGTGGTTTTTTTTCAATAATCTTAAAAATTACTGAAAAAAACTATTTTTTTCGCTAGGGCAAACAGAACTTACTAAATTTGTTAAATCAACAAATTCTTGTACCGACAACTGCTCGGGACGACGATTAAACAAAGCGTCATCAGTGATCGGGCATCGTTCTCCCAATATCGGCTTGATAGAATTGCGTAATGTCTTACGCCTCTGATTAAAAGTTGTTTTAATGACTTGTTTAAAAAGTTTCTCGTCACATCCAAGTGACAGCGTATCGTTTCGAGTCATCCGAATGACTGCACTTTTCACTTTAGGAGGCGGATTGAAGACAGAAGGTTCTACCGTAAAAAGATATTCTACTTTGTACCATGCCTGAATAAGCACGCTAATTATGCCATAAGCCTTATGTCCGGGTTCAGAAGCAATACGTTCGGCAACCTCTTTCTGTATCATCCCCGTACAGCACGGAACAAGGTTCTTATATTCAAGCATTTTAAAAAAAATCTGACTCGAAATATTATAAGGATAATTGCCGGTAAGAACAAACGGAGCTCCGTCGAATAATTTATTCAGATCCATTCGCAGAAAATCCTCTTCAATAATATTGTCTTGCAACGACGGAAAAGCCCTACAGAGATAGCTCACCGACTCATAATCTATTTCAACGACCTTTACAGGACGCTGTTTGGAAACCAAATACTGAGTGAGTACTCCCATACCGGGTCCCACTTCCAAAATAGGGATATCAGGTTCAACATCTACCGTATCAGCAATACGTTGAGCAATAGATTGATCTTTTAAAAAATGCTGACCAAGAAACTTTTTAGGCCTTACTGTCTTCATAATCACAAACAAATAACTACTTTTGCACCCGACAAAGGTAATTGTTTTAATGAAGAAAGTCGATTTTAATATAAAGAAACTGATAAAAAAGGTTCTAAAAATAATCTTACCACTTATTTTAGGCGGTTTTATATTATGCTGGATTTATCGGGATTTTGATTTCAAAAAAGCAGAACAAGTTTTTTTGCACGGAATCAATTGGTGGTGGATGATAGCATCCCTATTTTTTGGGACGATGAGTCATGTCATCCGTGGTTGGCGTTGGCGTCAGACACTTGAGCCGCTGAACGAATATCCGCGATTGTCGACTTGCGCCTATGCCATTTTTATTTCTTATGCGACTAACCTCATATTGCCACGCGTAGGCGAAATATCACGCTGTGGGATATTGACCAAATATGAGAATGTGTCTTTTTCGAAATCACTAGGTACCGTTGTCACAGAGAGAATGATCGATTCACTTGTATCAATAACTATCGCAGGTATTACTTTCTTGCTACAAGCTAACATTTTTTTAAAATTCTTCCAAAATACAGGGACTAAGTTCCCTTCGTTGGCGCATATATTCACATCAGTAGATTTTTATATTATTCTGTTCAGCATAATAGGTATCTTTATTTTAATGTACTATCTAGTTCGTACCCTCTCCTTTTTTGAACGCGTCAAAGGAATAGTGATTAATATCTGGGCAGGAATCATTTCGTTGAAAAAAGTACGGAACCTTCCGTTATTCATATTATACACCATATTGATATGGGGATGTTATTTTCTTCATTTTTATCTTACTTTCTACTGTTTCTCGTTTACTTCAAATCTAAGTATGGCAGCAGCTATGGTTTTATTCGTAGGAGGGACATTCGCTGTGATTGTTCCAACACCCAACGGAGCAGGTCCATGGCATTTTGCCATTATCTCAATGATGGTATTGTATGGCGTAAACAGAACTGATGCCGGAATATTTGCATTAATCGTCCATAGCATTCAAACTTTATTGGTAATTGCTTGTGGCGTATATGGCATGATAGCGTTGGGTATCAGGAAGAAGGCTCAGAATAAATGAATTGAGCACCACATAGAGAGGAAGGAGAAGAACACCTTCCTTAAATAAAAATAGAGTAATAGTAAATTTCCAGTTTTTATACTTATCTTTGTTCGATGCAAGAAAAACAAGCACTTTTTTTCCTTGCATCGAACAAAAAGAAAACAAATTTGAAAGCGTGATTTCAGTAGAAAATTTAAAAGTAGAATTTAATGCAACAGCATTATTTGCCAATGTAAATTTCGTAATAAATAAAAAAGAGTGTATCGCATTGGTCGGGAAAAACGGTGCAGGCAAAAGTACAATGCTCAAAATATTAGCAGGACTACAACATCCTACCGCCGGAAATGTTTCTCTACCAAAAGACACAACCATTGGATACCTTCCACAAGTAATGCTCTTTAATGACAATCGAACGGTAAAAGAAGAAGTAAGGCAGGCTTTTGACCATATTACAGATATTCAAACCACACTGGCAGCCATAAGAAAAGAGATGGATGAGCGGACGGACTATGAAAGTGAATCATATAACGAGCTCCTCGAACGCTTCACTCACCTGAACGAACGATATCTGATGATGGGCGGAATGAATTATGAGGCAGAAATAGACCGTACACTCATAGGATTGGGATTTGAAAAGAAAGATTTGGAACGTCCGACATCCGAGTTTTCGGGAGGATGGCGAATGCGTATTGAATTGGCTAAGCTTTTGTTAAGAAAACCAGACGTATTACTACTCGACGAGCCCACCAACCATCTGGATATAGACAGTATACAATGGCTTGAAACTTTTCTGTTGACCAATCAACACGCCGTCGTTTTGGTAAGTCATGACCGGGCTTTCCTCAACAACGTGACAAACAGAACGATCGAAATAACTTGTGGAAAGATATATGACTATAAAGTAAAATATGACGAATTTGTCGAGCTAAGGAAAGAACGTCGGGAACAACAACTGAGAGCTTACGAAAATCAACAAAAAATGATCGAAGAAACGGAGGATTTCATACGCCGTTTCCGTTATAAGCCGACAAAAGCTGTCCAAGTACAAAGTAGAATTAAACAACTCGAAAAGATAGAACTTATTCAAGTAGATGAAGTTGATAACTCTGCCCTAAGACTTAAGTTTCCTCCTTCCATCCGAAGCGGCAGTTATCCATTGATATGTGAAGACGTTAGAAAAGCATTCGGCGAACACGAGATATTTAGTAACGTTACATTTACTCTAAACAGAGGAGAAAAAGTCGCTTTCGTAGGACGGAACGGCGAAGGAAAATCCACGTTGGTAAAATGTATCATGGACGAAATTCCTTTTGAGGGAAAATTAACCGTCGGGCATAATGTGCAAATAGGATACTTTGCACAAAATCAAGCACAAATGCTTGACGGAGAGGTCACGGTATTTGAGACCATAGACCAAGTTGCAACAGGCGACATTCGCCTAAAGATTAGAGATATACTTGGAGCTTTTATGTTTGGAGGCGAAGCGTCTGACAAAAAAGTAAAAGTATTATCGGGTGGCGAACGAACACGACTGGCAATGATAAAACTTTTGTTAGAGCCTGTCAATTTTCTCATACTTGATGAGCCCACCAATCACTTGGATATGCCATCAAAAGATATATTAAAAGACGCCATCCGCGATTTTGACGGGACTGCTATTATCGTCAGCCATGACCGCGACTTCCTTGACGGGCTAGTTACAAAAGTATATGAATTTGGTGATGGCAAAGTAAGAGAGCATCTGTGTGGCATCTATGAATATTTGCAGGAACGAAACATTGAATCTCTTAACGAGTTGCAAAAAAGTAGCGGAGAAAAGATGACCGGCACTACGAATAATGAAGAAAATCGTATATCGGAGAGCAAATTATCTTACGAAGCACAAAAGGAATTCAACCGCAACAAGAAAAAATTAGAGAAACAAATAAAAGCTTGCGAAAAGGAAATCGGCCAATTGGATGCTGCCATCAAAATTCTTGAAGAAAAAATGGCAACGGTAGAAGGTGCAACAGATACGACCCTATACGAAAAGCATGGAAATCTAAAAAAGCAGCTGGAAGAGTCGATGGAAGAATGGGAAAAAGTCTCTAACAAATTCGATGAATTAGAAAACAACAATAAATAATATTACCAACAAATAAATAATGCCTATGAAATTACTTAATTTATTACCTTTAGGGGTTGTATGTATGATGTCAATGGGAGTTAGTAAGACTAGTGCGCAGACACTAAAGAGCGGTATCGATCTATCAAATTTGGACAAGACTGCTAATCCGGGAACCGATTTTTACCAATTTGCTTGCGGTGGTTGGATGAAACAACATCCACTCACGGCAGAATATGCCCGCTTCGGATCTTTTGATATGGTTGCCGAAAACAACAGAAACCAATTGAAAGGTTTGATTCTAAAGTTGGCTGAGAATAAAAACAATGCTCCGGGAAGCTTAGCTCAAAAAGTCGGTGATGTTTATAACATGGCAATGGACAGTATCACACTGAACAAACAAGGTGCCGCACCATTGAAAGCGGACCTAGCTAAAATATCAGCCATCCGTACCCGTGCTCAACTTTATACTGTACTGGGAGATCTTCGCCACTTTGGTCGTGATCCATTTTTCGGCCTATACATCGGAGCTGATGACAAGAATAGCAAAGCTAATCTGCTGCAATTTGGACAAGGTGGACTTTCTTTGGGAGAACGCGACTATTACTTGGAACAAAGCGCCAAGATGAAAGATATCCGTACAAAATACATAAAGTTCATTGCTAAGATGTTCCGTTTGGCAGGATATGATGCAACGACAGCTCAAAACGCTTCAAAATATGTAATGACTATTGAAACCAGACTTGCCAAAATAGCCCGTACTCAAGAAGCATTGCGCGATCCTTATAAAAATTATAATAAAATGACTGTTGACCAAGTAAAAACCAAATGGTCAACCTTCGGATGGAACAATTTCTTAGATCACGCAGGACTTTCAGCTGCGAAAGAGATCAATGTAGGCCAACCTGAATCGATAGGCGAAGTAGCAAAAATAACAGCAACACTCCCACTAAAAGAGATCGTTGCTTATTTGCAATGGAATATTATCAATGGCGGTGCTTCCGAATTGAGCGATGCATTCATTCAAGCCCAGTTTGACTTCTATGGTCGCACCATGTCAGGACGTCAACAAAACAGGCCACGGTGGAAACGTGCCGTATCCGCTGTCGACGGGGCTCTAGGTGAAGCAGTAGGGAAAATGTATGTTGAAGAATATTTTCCTGCATCATCGAAAGAGCGTATGATTCAACTGGTCAAAAACTTACAGAAATCATTATCAGAACGTATCCAAGGACTAGCTTGGATGAGCGATGCCACTAAAGAAAAAGCACAAGAGAAACTTGCCGCTTTCCGCATTAAAATAGGTTATCCGGACAAATGGAAAGATTACTCCAAACTCGATATTAAAAACGATTCCTATTATGCTAACATGAAACGCGCTTCAGAATGGGAATACGATCGTATGCTCGAAAAATTAGGCAAGCCTGTCGATCCGGACGAATGGTTGATGACTCCGCAGACTGTTAATGCTTATTACAACCCGACAACCAATGAAATTTGTTTCCCCGCGGGCATTCTGCAATATCCGTTCTTTGACATGAAAGCCGATGATGCATTTAATTATGGTGCTATAGGTGTAGTAATAGGCCACGAAATGACTCACGGATTCGACGATCAAGGACGTCAATACGATAAAGAAGGAAATCTGAAAGATTGGTGGACAGCCGAAGACGGCAAAAACTTTGAAACTCGTGCTAAAGTAATGTCCGATTTCTTCAGCAATATTACCGTCGCTCCAGGATTAAAAGCAAATGGACAATTGACACTCGGCGAAAACATTGCCGACCACGGTGGATTGCAAGTCTCTTATAACGCATTCAAAAATGCCATGAAAGAGGCTCCCCTTACGACCATAGACGGTTTTACTCCTGAACAACGATTCTTCCTTGCCTATGCCAATGTTTGGGCTGGTAACATCCGCCCTGAGCAGATATTAAACCAAACGAAGAGCGATCCTCACGCACTAGGCAAATGGCGGGTCGACGGCGCCCTTCCTCAAATCGGTGCTTGGTATGAAGCATTCGGAATACAACCTTCAGATTCAATGTATTTACCGGTAGAAAAAAGAGTTTCTATCTGGTAGTTCTATACTTATTATAAATTCGCCCGCAAAAATGATTAACGAATAAACATTTATTCGTAACTTTGCGGGCGAAATATATATAAAATAATAATATCGAAATGTCAGAGCCCAAAAAAATTAAAACCGCACTTATTTCCGTTTTTCATAAAGACGGATTGGACGAAATCGTCGAAAGACTTCACGCAGACGGCGTTGAGTTTTTGTCAACAGGAGGTACACGTCAGTTTATTGAATCAAAAGGGTTTGCATGCAAAGCTGTAGAAGACCTCACCACTTATCCCTCTATATTAGGCGGACGAGTAAAGACTTTGCATCCAAAAGTTTTTGGGGGCATACTTTGCCGTCGTGATGTAACTGAAGACCAAAAACAAATTGCTCAATACGAAATACCCGAAATAGATTTGGTTATCGTCGATTTATATCCTTTCGAAGAAACTGTTACTTCGGGCGCTGCAGAACAAGATATTATAGAAAAAATAGACATAGGTGGTATTTCACTGATCCGTGCAGCTGCCAAAAACTACAAAGACGTAGTTATAGTAGCTTCAAAAGATCAATATAAACCGTTGCAAGATATGTTAAACGAGCATGGTGCTACCTCTACAATGGAAGAACGCCGTTGGTTCGCTAAAGAAGCTTTCGGTGTATCATCCTATTACGATACTCACATCTTCAACTATTTTGATGGAGAAGAGCATACAGCATTCCGTAGCGCTTTTAACGATCAAAAAATGTTACGCTATGGGGAGAACCCTCATCAGAAAGGTTATTTCTTTGGAGATCTGGATGCTATTTTCGATCAAATTCACGGGAAAGAAATTTCTTATAACAATCTGACGGATATCAATGCAGCTATCGAACTTATAGACGAGTTTGAAGAGACCACTTTCGCTGTTCTAAAACACAATAACGCTTGCGGCATCGCTTCTCGTCCAACAGTACTCGACGCGTGGAAAGATGCTTTATCCGGTGATCCCGTTTCGGCCTACGGTGGCGTACTAATTACTAATGCTCCTATTGACAAAGAGGCTGCCGAAGAAATCGGTAAAATATTCTTTGAAGTAATTATTGCTCCCGATTATGATGTCGATGCACTTGACATTTTGACCCAAAAGAAGAACCGTATTATTTTGGTTCGCAAAGATGCCAAATTTCCAAAGTTGCAATTCCATTCTTTACTAAATGGCGTTCAATTCCAGGAGAGAGATTTGGACATTGAAACAAAATCGGATTTAAAAGTTGTTACAGAAAAAGCTCCGACAGATACAGAAATAGAAGACATGCTCTTCGCAAATAAAATTGTAAAAAACAGTAAATCAAATACGATTGTTCTCGCCAAAGGTCGACAACTTTTAGCTAGCGGTGTAGGACAGACCTCACGTGTTGATGCTCTAAAACAAGCCATTGAAAAAGCCAAGAATTTCGGATTTGATCTTCATGGCGCAGTAATGGCATCAGATGCATTTTTCCCCTTCCCCGATTGTGTAGAGATTGCAGATAACGAAGGGATAACCGCTGTTATCCAACCCGGCGGATCGGTGAGAGACCAACTTTCTTTTGACTACTGCAACGACCACGGATTGGCTATGGTTACAACAGGTATCAGACATTTTAAACATTAATTGACTTAGATACTAATTTAGAAAAGATATGGGATTATTTTCTTTCACACAAGAAATAGCGATGGACTTGGGAACAGCCAACACTGTCATCATCAGTGGCGGTAAGATTGTTGTCGATGAACCATCGGTTGTTGCCTTGGACCGCCGCACAGACAAAATGATAGCTGTAGGTGACAAAGCCAAAATGATGCACGAAAAGACGAATGAAAACATTCGCACTATTCGTCCACTTCGTGACGGCGTAATTGCAGACTTTTTTGCCTGCGAGCAAATGATGCGCGGACTCATTAAACAAGTCAACACGCGCCATCATCTATTTTCTCCGTCACTCAGAATGGTTATCGGCGTTCCATCGGGTAGTACCGAAGTTGAACTGCGTGCTGTCCGTGACTCAGCAGAACATGCCGGCGGACGTGATGTCTACTTAATTTTCGAACCAATGGCTGCGGCAATCGGTATCGGTATTGATGTCGAAGCTCCTGAAGGAAATATGATCGTCGATATAGGTGGTGGTTCTACTGAAATAGCAATTATCTCATTAGGCGGCATTGTGACAAACAATTCTATCCGCATAGCTGGAGATGATTTGACAGCGGATATTCAAGAATACATGAGCCGTCAACACAATGTAAAAGTCAGTGAACGTATGGCTGAACGTATTAAGATCAATGTAGGTGCTGCTCTTACGGAACTAGGAGACGACGCCCCCGAAGATTATATTGTACACGGGCCAAACCGTATCACCGCACTACCGATGGAAGTTCCGGTATGCTATCAAGAAGTGGCCCATTGCTTGGAGAAATCTGTTGCAAAAATAGAAACAGCCGTTCTCAATGCATTAGAGAACACTCCACCAGAACTATATGCCGACATTGTCAGCAATGGTATTTATTTGGCAGGCGGAGGAGCTTTGCTTCGTGGACTTGACAAACGTTTGACTGATAAAATCAACATTCCTTTCCATATTGCTGAGGATCCTTTGCACGCTGTTGCCAAGGGTACAGGCGTAGCATTAAAGAACGTAGATCGCTTTTCTTTCTTGATGCGTTAAAGATGATGAAGTGTGAAATATGCGGAACTTACTAAATTTTCTTATCAAATATAACTATTGGCTTCTTTTCCTAGCATTAGAAGCCTTAAGTTTTATTTTGCTATTTCACTATAATCAATATCAGGAAAGTTATTTCTTCAATTCTGCCAATGCCGTTACCGGTAAGATTTATGAGGTATCGGGAGGGATAGCGTCTTATTTCCATTTGAAATCTGTAAATAAAGATTTGCTAGACCGAAATATGGAATTGGAAACTAAAATCCAGAACCTGGAGAAAACGCTTAAAGCGCACCAAGTCGATTCGTTAGAGCTATTGAGCATCGAACGCTTACCGCAAGGAAGCTATATGCTCTACAAAGCGAACGTCATTAACAACAGTCTAAACCTGGCTGATAACTATATTACTATCGATAAAGGTTGGGCTGCAGGCATTCGCCCTGATATGGGTGTAGTAGATGCCAACGGCGTTGTCGGCATTGTTTACGAAACGACCCGCAATTATGCTACTGTTATTTCGTTACTCAACAGTCGCTCGAATATCAGTTGCAAAATTGTGGGAAGCAACTACTTCGGCACCTTACGTTGGGATCATGCAGATTCTCAACATGCCTATTTAGAAGATCTGCCACGCCATGCTCAGTTTAACCTAGGCGATACTGTCGTCACCAGCGGATATTCGTCTGTATTCCCGGCAGGTATCATGGTAGGTACAGTTGATGACATGGGAGATTCTAACAATGGACTTTCTTATTTACTGAAAATTAAATTGGCTACCGACTTCGGCAGAATCAGTGATGTCAGAGTTATTGCCCGCAAGGGATATCAACAACAAAAAGCATTAGAGCAAAAGAGCATTATTACAAATGAATGATTGGTTAAACAAAATAGGATGGGCAATAGGATTGGTGCTTCTACAAGTTCTTATATTGAATAATATTCACATAGGAGAATTTGCTACACCTTTCTTATATATCTATTTTGTACTGAAGCTCAGCTCAGATACGCCACGTAACCAACAGATGCTTTGGGCATTCGGTATAGGTCTTACCATTGACATCTTTGATAATACTGTTGGCATAAATGCAGCCGCCTTTGTCCTAATGGCATTTATGCGCCCCACGCTTTTACGTTTGTTTACCCCCCGCGATACTTACGACAGTTTTATACCAGGCAAGAAAGTGATGGGATCGGCATCATTCCTACGCTATCTTGTAGCTTGTGTCCTCATACATCATACGGCATTACTAACAATCGAATCATTTTCGTTCATTTCGTTGGGAATGCTAGGATTGAGAATAGTACTAAGTACGATATTGACAACTCTTTGTATTGTCGCAATAGAATGGTTTAGAAAATAGTATGTCGAAAGATTACACTTTTGAGAAACGGAGGCTTGTAATAGGGAGCATTGCCATTCTAGTTGTGCTCATTTACATATTCCGTCTGCTATCGCTTCAAGTAATGACAGACGACTACAAGCGATATGCGGCAAATAACGCTTTCGTCAATCAAATACAATATCCCGCGCGCGGATCTATATTAGACAGACATAGACAGTTATTAGTATATAATCAACTAGCCTTTGATATTACTGTCGTTCCACACGATATGGAAGATGATCTTGATACGCTCGATTTGTGCAAGACCTTGGGCATCACTAAAGAAATATTCATCCAGCGCATGACCGACATACAAGATCTGGATAAAAACCCAGGATATTCCAAATATACGAGTCAAGTATTCCTCACACAACTCAGTGACGAAGAAGTTTCACCATTCCGCGAAAAGCTGTTTAAGTTTCGCGGATTTAATATTCAGCAACGCTCCATCCGGCAATATACTTATGATGGCGGTGGACAGATTTTTGGTGACATAGGTGAAGTATCGCCAGCCAATCTGGAAGACGATAGTTATTATACCCGTGGCGACTATATCGGCAAACAAGGTGTTGAAAAATCATACGAAAAGTACCTTAGAGGAGACAAGGGTGTAAAGATACTACTTAGAGATGCACATGGTAGGATAAAAGGTTCATACCAGAACGGCAAATATGACCACCGCGCAGTGCCTGGACGTAATCTTGTTTTAAGCATCGATCTTAAACTACAAAAGTTAGGAGAAAGATTGATGAAAAACAAGATAGGCAGTATTGTTGCCATAGAACCATCAACCGGTGAGATTCTGTGCATGATATCTGCTCCCTCATACAATCCGCAGATACTAGTGGGCAGAATGCGTGGAAAGAATCAACATGCCTTACAAAAAGATTGGCGCAAGCCATTGCTCAATCGATCTATCATGGGCGTTTATCCTCCAGGATCTACTTTCAAAGCAGCCCAGGCTCTGGCTTGCCTACAAGAAAATATTATCACCCCCGGCACATCATTTGCGTGCCATCACGGCTTTTTCTATGCAGGTCGTCACCTTGGCTGTCATGGGCATTCTTCACCGCTCTCATTAATACCGGCCATTGGAACATCATGCAACACCTACTTTTGTATGAGTTTCAAAGCTTTTATCGATAGCCGCAAATTTCGTTCGCACGATGAGTCTATGACTATATGGAAAAACCACATGGTTAATATGGGATTCGGATATAAATTGGGCGTCGATCTTCCGGGTGAGAAACGCGGTATGATACCAAATGCCAAATATTACGACAAAGCTTATCGCGGCCATTGGAATGGATTAACAATTATAAGCGACGCTATCGGTCAAGGTGAAATATTGGCTACGCCACTACAGATAGCCAACCTAGCATCTACAATTGCTAATCGAGGTTATTTTATCGCGCCGCATATTGTTCGACATATTCAAGGAGCGCAGCTAGATCCCAAATATTATAAGCCGAGATACACAGGAATTGAGAAAAAATATTATATGGATATTGTTCGTGGTATGCGTAACGCATTTACAGCAAACCAAGGGACATGTAGATCGGGCAACTTTACCAATATCGAGATGTGTGGTAAAACCGGAACAGCACAAAACCATGGCATTGACCACTCGGCCTTCATGGGATTCGCACCCATGAACAAGCCCCAAATAGCAATTCTGGTTTATGTAGAAAACGGCGGTTGGGGAGCAGATTTCGGTGTACCTATAGGAGCATTGATGATGGAACAATTCATAAATGGAAAGCTTTCGGAGAGCAGTGAAAAACGTGCCGAAGCAATGAGTAATAGAATTATTTCGTATGGATATCAGGAACGTTAGCGTTTGGAGCAAATTAGATTGGTGGATCATCGCCATCGTTGCAACCCTACTTGTAATGGGATGGTTCAGCGTTTGTGGAGCAAGTTATGACTTTGACAAGACAAACTTTTTCCAATTTTCAACTCGTGCCGGCAAGGAGTTCATTTGGATTCTCTGCTCGTGCGCTATCGGTTTTATCATACTGATGCTTGACGATAGTCTGTTCGATATCTTTGCATTCCTGATATATGCCGGAATGATGGGGCTACTATTCATCACTATTTTTATAGCACCCGACGTAAAAGGTTCTCACTCTTGGCTCGTTCTAGGTCCAATAAGTATACAGCCTGCAGAGTTTGCAAAATTTGCGACTGCGTTAATGCTCGCCAAGTATATGAATTCTTATTCGTTCAACATAAAGCACAACAATTGCCGCATCACACTCGCTGCTATCATCATGACTCCAGTGCTGCTCATCATTGGCGAGCGCGAAACAGGTTCGGCATTAGTCTACCTCGCATTTTTTTTGGTGCTCTATCGCGAAGGTATGCCCGGTGCTGTACTTTATGGAGGGTTCTGCGCCATCCTTTATTTCATCGTTGGTATCCGCTTTGGCTCCGTAATGATGAACGACGGGACAACGCCTATAGGCGAATTTGTTGTTCTATTGTTTATCATCGTTTCTACAGCCTGCATGGTCTATGTATACACCAAACAGCACGAAAAAGCACGCAACATTGCAATATTCCCAATACTAGTTATTGCCATAGCCTATGCTATTTCAAGCCTATTCTTCTCTTTCAATGTGGTCTATGTAGAATGGGCAGTATGTATTGGCACAATAGGCTATCTCATCTTCTTATGGATATACGACAGAAAGATTGTCTACATGTGGATAGCCATATTTGCAATAGGTTCCATAGGCTTTCTATATTCGTCCAACTATGTTTTCAACAACATACTTGAGCCACACCAACAAGTTCGTATTAAGGTGGTATTGGGCATGGAAGAAGACCTGACCGGTGCCGGATACAATGTCAACCAATCCAAGATAGCCATTGGATCGGGAGGACTCACGGGCAAGGGATTTCTCAAAGGCACACAAACGAAACTAAAATACGTACCCGAACAAGATACCGACTTTATCTTTTGCACAGTGGGTGAAGAGCAAGGATTTATAGGCTCATCAACAGTACTACTTCTTTTCTTGATACTGATATTACGGCTCATCTATCTGGCAGAACGACAGTCAACCGTTTTCGGACGAGTCTACGGTTATTCGGTGGTCAGCATCTTCCTCTTTCACCTCTTTATTAATATCGGTATGGTATTGGGTGTAACACCCGTTATCGGTATTCCTCTGCCCTTCTTTAGTTACGGTGGTTCATCACTTTGGGGATTTACAATTCTCTTGTTCATCTTCTTGCGAATTGATGCAAGCAGATAAACATCATAGATTGGCATTGTCCCCTTCAAGCCGTTTCATCAACAAGATAAATATCATTCATTGACAACATCCAGTCAGGGCTGACGCATTAAGAATTTGAATTTTGGGTCCAGTTAGAATCCAATAGCTCTATCATGTAATTTTCATCCCATCCTGCAAGTTTTCTTTTCATTTTGAAGCTGCCTTTTCTTTGGCTGTTCT
>Ga0183100_1000261_pt1 | contig 55656 bp, 37 predicted proteins | sample Biomet2_FD_127789 | JGI IMG/M metagenome (GOLD analysis project Ga0183100, IMG submission 127789) | Microbial communities from bioreactor (seeded with anoxic lake sediment) at LBNL, California, USA - Biofuel metagenome 2 | ecosystem: Engineered > Bioreactor > Anaerobic > Unclassified ... | reverse complement strand
GTAAAATTATCTGAGATACGCAAGCAAATCGACCTCTATTGTAGAGATAAAAACAAGAAAAGGAGGTCTTTAACAACGAATGAAAAGATGTGGTAAACTACCGAACTTCTATTGGCTGAATAGTTACTTCTTAAGCATCTACTATGTAGATTCTATCAAAAGTTTATACAAAATTATAAAGGGAATAGGGCGCAGCGTGATTCTCTTTATAATGAAACTCCTTCGTGTGTGGTATAAATTGGTTGACTGAAAAATAGAGGAACAGCTAAATGATCGTCTGTTAAGAAAGTGGAAAACTATTTTTGATTGCAAACAGTATACAGTTACAGATGAACAAGAACTGATTCTTTTAGACGAAACCACACCACAAATGAAAGCGAGATCAAAGAAGTTTTGGATAAGGTAAAACTGATTACTATATAATAGTAAATCAACAAACTTATTTTTATTTAAGGCCTTTTCTTTATTATAAATGCAATGACTATTTATTAAAATGGCTGTAAACAATGGAAATACTAATAGGATTATTTATCCCCCCTACAAGTTTTGTGCTTGCCAAACTAAAATCATTATGAACAGCTGTAATTGCATTTAGTGAGCTGGTTTCAGTCGAAATTGGAACTAAGACAATTTTGTTCCATTCTGGATTTTCTGCTTCCCATTTTGTAATCTTTGCCTGTTTTGCAGTTTCAGAATCGGACTCGGAAATACCCGCACCATTATCACGAAGTCTTTTTAAGTAAGAAATTAGATTTGCAATATTAGAAAATGTATAGGAATTGTAACTTTCACTAAAAGTAGAGTAATAGCTTTTATAACTATCTGGAATCTTGTTGTTTTCAAAGAAAGAGTACATATCAGATTTTAAAACCATAAGAAGATAATTTGGAGTTGGTAGATTATAATAATCTACTAATGTATTGTTATAGCGTTTAAAAACGATTTTAGCACTGTTAACAGAATCATTAGAATGGGTAGCATAAATACTGTCAATAGGTAGAGTTGCTTCAGTGAAAATTCCGGCAGGTGTTTTTAAATATGTATAATCACTTGCTTTAAGCAAATTGTCTATATTTTTATTTTCAACGTAGTTGTTTTGAATGACTTCCTCAGTTGCAGCAACACGTTGAATGCCCGTTAAAGTAGAGTCATTCTGAGTATATTTAAAATAAACACTTAAAGTGGAAACATCGATATGAACAATGGTACCATTTCCTGAGATTACTTTAAAATAGAAGCCGGGGACAACATTGTGAATAAAATTATATGAATTCTTAAAATATTCAGGATGTTTATAATATTTGTTGATAATTTTTGAACCATAGCTAACAGGTAATTTTATCCGAATATTTTTGTTGTATGATGATGAGTATCTGAGGCTGTCACTTAAAGACAAATCTGAAACTGCAAAAGAAATTTCTTTTTTGATTGCATTTAGTGATTTGCTAATATATTTGTCAGGTTTTATATTTGTAAAATATGTGTCGTTTTCACTCATAATGTTGTTAGAATCCAATTCATAGACACCAATTTTCATAGAATTGAGGGAATCACCATAATAAGATTTAATATAGAGACGCATTTCAACAGAGTCAGCGACAGGAACACCATTTACCTTGTTAATTTTAGAATAATCAGGGAATGAATAATTATCCAATGAATAAAATTGAGCCAAAAAATCACACGTCGTTGTAGCACTTGTTTCTGGATCTGTTACTCTACCAAGGTAACAATCGCTTGAATTGGCAACAAGTGAATCAATTTGAAGTGATTTTGTGAGAACCTGATAAACAGTTTGAGAAACAGATGTTTCGTCTGATGAAGGAATAACATTGCTTCCAAAAGTATCGGTATTGTCATCACATGAAAAAATGCATAGGAGGAGAAATAATACTCCTAATATATTTGTAAAGTTCTTGCAGATCGAATTCATCATGAAGATAATTTGAATAAGTAATATTAAGAATTATTTTTCCAAAATGGAATCATAGAAATCAGCATATCGCTGAGAAACTTCTCCATTTTCCATGTAATCTAAGACGGGTATTTTTTTTGAGTGTGCAAAATCAAGTAATTCTGGCTTGACTTTGTTGTCTGCAGCAATGATACCGTCTGAAAAATTAATTGCAAACTTTGAAAAATCATCAGGATCTTTCATGTTAAGTTTAAATCCATCGATAACCTTTGGTGTAATATTACGAAAAGCAAGACAATTTTTAAAATTTTCCGGCATAGAAGCCTTGAGCATTTCGTCATGCAAAGAGTAAACCACTTTTGTATGTGCTAAAGGAGGATCTTCTTTATATGCTGTTTTGATATAAAAGGGAACAACAGCAGAAATCCAACCTTGACAATGAATAATATCAGGGTACCATCTGAGTTTTTTAATAGTTTCTAACACACTTCGAGCGTAAAAGATCGCTCTTTCATGGTTGTCAGAATATTCATTACCTTTTTTGTCGCAAGTCATTAGACGCTTTTGAAAGTAGTCGTCATTATCAATGAAATATACTTGCATGTGAGCGACCTGCAAAGTGGCTACTTTAATAATTAAAGGGTGGTCAGTGTCATCAATAATAATGTTCATGCCAGAAAGTCGAATGACTTCATGAAGTTGATTACGCCTCTCATTAATATTTCCCCACTTAGGAAGAAACGTTCGAATTTCACTCCCCATGTCTTGTATGGCTTGAGGCACATCTTTACCCATTAGTGAAAGTCCCGTTTGAGGAACATATGGCGTAATGGCTTGGCAAATGAACAAAACTTTTTTCGTCATCATGACTTTATCTTTATATTGCAAAGGTACGAAAAAAAAAAGATCTGGAGAATTTCTTATTTTAAAAGATTTAAATAACAGAAGTTTTTGAGTGTACATTTACTACATATGTAAAAATAAAAGTGTTATTTTGCAACTCCAAAGGAATAATAAACTATAAAATGGAAATTATTAGGACAATTAGAGATTTGGACGAAAAGCTCGGAAGTGCACGTCGCCAAGGATACAAGATAGGACTTGTTCCCACAATGGGTGCTCTTCATGCAGGTCACGCTTCTTTAGTTCGTAAAAGCGTTAAAGAAAACAATATTACTGTTGTCAGTGATTTTGTTAATCCCACACAATTTAATGATAAAAACGATCTACTTAACTATCCTCGAACTTTTGAGTCAGATTGTAGGTTGTTGGAAACTTTGGGTGTAAATTATGTTTTTTATCCTTCTGTAAACGAGATGTATCCAGAACCAGATACGCGCATTTTTACGTATTCTCCTATAGATACGGTTATGGAAGGAGCACACCGTCCTGGTCATTTTAATGGAGTCTGTCAGATTGTGAGCAAGCTTTTTTATGCAGTAAAACCAGATAAAGCTTATTTTGGAGAAAAAGATTTTCAACAAATAGCTGTAATCAAGGCAATGGTAAATGATTTAAAGATTCCGGTTGAAATATGTCCATGCCCTATTATTAGGGAATCAGACGGACTTGCGTTAAGCAGTCGTAATGAACTTCTTACAGATGTGGAGCGTCATTTGGCTGTTAACATTTCAAAAACATTGTTTGCAAGCAAGGATTACGCAAAAAGCCATACAGTTGCTGAGACACAAAAATATGTTATTGATTCGATAAATAATTATAATGGATTGGAAGTACAATACTATGAAATTGTTAATGGTGACAGTTTGTTGTCTGTAAATGACTGGAACGAAAATAAATCTATTGTAGGATGTATTACTGTATTTTGTGGAAAGAGACCTGTTCGACTTATAGATAATATAAGATATAAATAATAATTGGAGAAATAAAAATGCTCATTGAGGTCTTAAAATCGAAAATTCATTGCGTTCACGTTACCGATGCTAATTTGAATTACGTTGGCAGTATTACGATTGATGAAGATTTAATGGATGCTTGCGGAATGATTGCCGGAGAACATGTTTATATTGTCGACAATAATAATGGAGAACGCTTTGAAACTTATATTATTAAGGGTGAGCGTGGTACAGGCTGTATTTGTCTTAATGGTGCCGCAGCACGTAAAGTTCTGGTTGGAGATATAATAATTATTATGTCATATGCAATGATGCCATTTGAAGAAGCCAAAACATTTAAACCACAGATCATTATTCCGGATAAACAAACGAATAAATTAATATAATTTTTTCTCTGACTAGTCAATTAACCGTTAGGTTTATGAGACAAAAATATTTATTTTATCTGAGAGTAGCAAGTGTAGCCTTGCTACTCTCAGACTTTTTATACGTTCTAATTTCCAAATTGTTCTGCTGATGGATTTCTTGCGGAGTTTTCATATGACAAGACCAATGAGGCCTTTTAGTGTTGTAAATCCGGACGGCATCTTTTACGATTAATTTCGTTGTTTCAATATCTACTTGATAATCTTGTAAAAATTTCTGTTTTAATATGCCATTGAATTTTTCTGGAATGGTATCATAGCTCTCTGTCATACTGGGTATAATTTTCTTCTTATTCAAAACTATCTGATAATTATTACTACCTTTCTTATCTCGACCCGCAGTATACTTCTTTATTGCAGAATTTATCGAGAGTACGACTCTTTTTATTGCTGATACAACTGATAATTTAAAGGAGATGCTGTAATTCTTTGCTCAGTACGTTTAACGTACTATTTTTTCAATAACATTACTTTTTAGTGTAATGTTATTTTAGGACGAGACATTAAAAATAAAAAAGAGGATGTGTTCGTTTTTACACATCCTCATAATTTTTATATAATGCACTGATATTTTTTAGAACATATGTGCATTAAAAAGATTCATCTATTTCGGTAAATTGAAAGCACGAGTCATATCAGCCATTTGTTCTTTTTTCATACCTTCTGGCTCAAATCCCATTGCTTTGCAATTAACATAAATTTTTGCACTCTTTGTAAGCACATCAACTTGGTCAAATGCATCCATAATATCCATTCCTTTGGCGAATACACCATGCTTTTCCCAAAGTACAACATCATATTCTTCTAATTCCTTTAAGGTTCCATCAGCCAATTCTACAGACCCAGGCAATGTATAAGGAATTATTCCTAAGCCCAGTGGACAGAAAGCCTTTGTTTCAGGAATCATACTCCATAAAATATTAGTCAGAACATCCTTTTCCAAATATTTATGGGAATGACTCATTGCAACAAGTTCAATGGGATGAGTGTGTAATGTAGCTTTGTATGGAGAACCTTCCTCAATAAGATGGTTATGAACAGTAAGATGAGATGGAAGCTCACTAGTAGGTTTTACAGGATTATCTGCAATAATAACATAATTTGCACAATCATCCAATATACGAATTATAGAACCGTTATCCATTGGCCAACGAGCCAAGTCTCGCATTCTTTTATTCGTTCCCTTGCAGAAAAAATAATGTCCTTTTAAATGCGTAAGTGTAGCGCCTATAGGAGTTACAGGACTAATAGCGGGCAAAGATTTGATCTCATCATCAACAAAGTCTGTGATATTAATAGTGATATTGCCACCATTGCGTTCTGCCCATCCGTTTTGCCACAGATAACCAGCAACTTCTGCAACTTTGTCCACTTCTTTTTTTAAGGCTGGACGACCTTCTAAGATTGATTTCAAAATGTTTTATTTTAATGTTTTATCCTAATAATTGTGGCAGGAATGATGAAATAATTAATACTAACAAACCTGTCAACAATACAACAACAGTTTTTACAGAGCAGCCTTTCCATTCTTTCAAGATAATTCCCCAAACATTACTAAATGTAACATTAAGAGCCATCAATATACACCATGAGAATGCTAGTAGAACTGTCGAACTTGCCAAAAAGCCTTTACCCAAACTGAGTCCAAAGAATTGACTGTACCATAGCACTCCGGCGAGTGCACAAAATAGTATATTATTCACATATAGTGAAGTTTTCTTGTAGTCACCCCAAGTCTTATTTTTACTGTTTTGGTAGAAACAGTAAACTGCATTCGTCAAGAATCCTCCCAAAGTTACCATAAACGTGGCGGGTAAAGTTTTGAAAATAGGATTTGTAGTTTCCCAGCTCAAACTTTCTCCAAATCCCAGACCAATAGCAAAACAAGCACTCATAAAACCAGCCAATAAGGCCACAAAGATTCCTTTTGTAAAATTAAAATCTTTGACAGCCTTTTTCTTTTCTTCTTCGCTTAGAGTTGAAGATTTCATCGCACCCGCAATTCCAATAATTGCAATACCTACAAGGGTAATAGCAACTCCAACAATAACAGGAGTTGTTAAACTATCAGTCTTGCCTGTAAATACAGGTGCCAGGATTGTACCAAGTCCTGCACAAGTACCTAAAGCGATACTTTGTCCAAGAGCTACACCTAAATAACGCATGCTAAGGCCAAAGGTGAGACCACCTACACCCCATAAAACGCCAAAGAAAATAGTCAATAGCGTGTCAGTAGGATGCTCTGCATAAACCTGAAATAGTGATGCACCTTCAGGAACAGCAAGTAGTGCTCCTAAGAGAGGGAATACGAGCCAAGCAAAAATGCCCTGTACGATCCAATAAGATTCCCAACTCCATTGTTTGATTCTATTAATAGGAACATAACTGCTGGATTGGCAGAAGGCACCTATTGCAATAATTAATAAACCAAGAAATATTTCCATTTTTATAAAAAAAGAGTCGCAAGCAGGCCACACTTATAAATAGGGTGCTGCTTGCGAAAAGGTTTTTACTAAGCTCTTTTGGAAGTTACTTCTTTTTCATATTGATCAACTGCTGGAATATAGTCCTCTCCAACGGGAACATTATTCTTTAAGTTGAAGTAATCGTAAACTGCACCCATCGGGAGCGTTTTTGCTTCTTCGAGTAAAGCAAGACGTTCAAAAAACTTACCGTTGTCTTCAAAGTCATGAAGTATCTTATTGGGTTCCAATAGTGCGCTCAAGATACATTTTTGAGCAGCACGTGTGCCAACGAGGTATGCACCAATACGATTTATACTAGCATCGAAATAATCGAGACCGATATGAACACGGTCCAAAGCATTAGCGCGAACTATTTCTTTAAAAAGATTTAGTGTGTCATCGTTCATTGTTGTCACGTGATCACTGTCCCAGTGTATAGGGCGGCTAACGTGAAGCATTAATTCGGGAACAAAAAGTAATACGCTGCCAACTTTGTCCGCAATGTCTTCTCCAACTTGATAATGGCCAGTATCAATTGTGATAATTTTCTTATTTGCAGCGCAATAGGAACAATAGAAATCCCATGAGCCAACAGTATAACTTTCTAGACCAATACCAAACAATTTAGCTTCAAGGCAGTCTTTCATGTTGTCGTATTCTTGTGCTAGAATTTCGTCCAATGAAGATTTCAAAATTTCGCGATAGCGTAATTTCTCAACAGTAGTATCTTTACTTCCGTCGTGAATCCAGATGTTCATAATGCAAGGGTCGTTCTGAGCTTTACCCATAGCTTCAGAAATTGCACGACAACGTTTAGTATGTTCAATCCAGAAATCACGAATTCCTTTATCAGGATTTGCTAACGACAAACTACCACTTTTAGGATGAGAAAAACTTGTACTATTGAAATCAAGTTTTAAATTATTTTCTTTGGCCCAGTCAATCCAGCCCTGAAAATGCTTAACTTCAACTTGATCACGGTCAACTTTCTTACCACCAAATTCGCCGTAAATCTCATGTAGGTTTAAGCGATATTTACCTGCGAGCAGTGATTTAACTTTTTCAATATCTTGACGAACTTCACCGATGTTGCGAGCGCGTCCAGGATAATTTCCCGTTGTTTGAATACCGCCAGAAAGTATGCCATCAGGTGTTTCGAAGCCGATTACATCATCAGTTTGCCAGCAATGCAGAGAAATCGGAGTTTGTTCCAGTGTTTCGATAGCTTTGTCTGTGTCAACGCCGAGAGCGGCATAACGCTCTTTTGCAATCTCGTAGGATTTTAAAATGTTTTGCTCTTTCATGAATTTAATATTAAATAATAGTTATTTGTTATTTCAATAATGAATGTAATTTAATGTACAATATTCAAATATTTTCTGTAAGCTTTGTCCCAAAGGGCCGTATCTTGCGGATCATAACGTTTTGGGCTTTCAGATTTTGCAATAATTTCTCTCATTTCCTGAATATCTCTCACAATACCTTTTGCTTTAGCCTGCATCATTATATTGCCTTCAGCAGTAGCTTCTTGAGGTCCTGCAAATACAGGAATATTAAGAGAATCTGCAATAAATTGATCTAAAATATAGTTTAAACTACCACCGCCAATAACGTGCATACGTTTTAATGGAAATGTCGATAATTCTTTGAGCATTTCAAAAACTTCTCTATAACGTAAGGCCAGAGAATCGTAAATGCAGCGACACTGCTCTGCGTAGTTATTAGGAATAGGTTGATTTGTTCTAATACAGTAATCCTTTATGGCCTGAACCATAGATACTGGGTTAGCAAAACAAGGGTCATCGGGGTTAATAATACTTCTGAAAGATTCAACTTTCATTGTAGCATCATAAATTTCTTCATAGCTTTTTGGAGCATCGATCCATTCTTTTTTGCATCGTTCAAAAAGCCACATACCACAAATATTTTTCAAAAAGCGCGTTGTGCCCTCGATGCCACCTTCATTCGTGAAGTTTTTCTCAAAGCTATCCTTATTAATAATGGCATTAGGTGTCTCTATTCCCATAAGGCTCCAAGTGCCACTACTTAAATAAACAAAATTAGGTTCTGTGGCTGGAATCGCTGCAACAGCGGAGGCTGTATCGTGACCTGCAACTGCAATTACTGGAATATTTTTTAGACCTGTGAGTGCTTCTACTTCGGGAGTAATATTTCCAATCACATCGCCTGGTTGAACATATCTTCCGAATTGTTCTTCACGTATTCCGATCGGTTCAATAAGTTCCTTACTGATTTTCTTTGTACGTGGATCCATCATGGAGCTCGTAGAAAGAATAGAATATTCAGTCACCATTTGGCCTGTCAAAAAATAGGAGAGAGCATCTGGGATGAATAAAATTTTGTCTGCGGCAGCTAATGCAGAATCATTGTTTTTATGCATGGTTGACAGCTGGAAGAGAGTGTTGAAATTCATGAACTGAATGCCTGATATTTCATATACACGTTCTTTAGGTACTAGTTTAAAATATTCTTCCATTGCACAATTGGTATGTGGATCACGATAGCAATATGGGTTTCTTAGTAGACCGCCATCTTTGCCAAATAAAGCAATATCAACGCCCCAAGTATCAATGCCGATACTTTCAATAGAAATATTTTCTTGTGCGATGATTTGCAAGCCACGAATAATTTCCCAATAGAGTGCATGCAAATCCCAATAGAAATGTCCATTTGCCTGAATAATAGTATCAGAGAAACGAGTAATTTCTCTACGGGTAAGTGTGTTGTCCTTGAGTGTGCCTAGAATTGTACGTCCACTTGAAGCGCCTAAATCTACAGCAAAGAAATGTTTTTCCATATTTCAGTTGTGATTAATTTTGATAGGGCGAAGTTAGCGATAATATTTCATTTTTGATTGCTTAATTGTTTAATAGGTGATAGCTCTTATCATTTTTTAACGTGAGAATAGGGCGTTAGGCTTCTAATTGTATCGGTGTTCAAAAGAAATATTTTTCATTGAGAAAGTCAGTCATAAAATGGATATCACTGAGATGAATACCATAATGCTCTAACAGCTGAATATCTTCAGTGGAAAAAGAAAAGAGTTTATGATTTTTATTGCTCAAATTTAAAAATTTCCGATAACGCTCAATGGCCTCAGACGTGTGACCATTAATCCATGCAGAATGTCCTCCATTAAGATAATCTTCAGCCTTTGGATTTTTAGAAAAAATTTTTAGATAATATTTTTCAGCTTGTTGTTGTTTTTGAGAGGAAAGCGAATACCAAGCAATGGCTCTCATCGCAGAAATCAAGTCCGGGTGCAGATATTCTACTTTATAAAACTGTTTCATGGCTTCGTCAATATTTCCTGTTAAAAATAGACATTCACCAAAATGTAATAAAGCAGATGTATCTTCAGGTGCCAATTGTATTATTTTCTGATAATTTTCAGTGGCTTCTTTCAAGTTACCAGTAGAGCGGTAGCATAAAGCAAGTTGTTTGTATGTCCATATAGATGAAGGAGATAGAATGACGACCTTTTTAAAGTACTCAATGGCCATATTAAAATCTTTTGTTTTCAGCAAAGAAAAACCATACATCTGAAGAGCTTCTAAAGGTAGTGGAAATGTAGCAGACAAATTATCAAATAGATGAACAGTTATTGACCATTCTTTTTGTTGATAAGCAAAGTATGCAATTTTAAGTAGTTCTTGATGCGACTGTGATAATAAACGACTAAACAAAGGATAATCTGAAAGTAAAAGATTTTCCTTAAACGGGTTTTTAAATACAGTTCCATCTCTATAAAGCATATAAAACCTATAACAGTCTTGTAGATACAATCTTTTTAATACATTCTTATCTATGGGATCATTTTTTATTTTGGAAGTAGGTGCTGCAACAACGTCGGAACCGAAGACATTTCCAAGTTGTTCCTTAATCATTTGTAGATTTGATGTTGGTAAATTTTGAAACATAAACCCTAAAGAATATTTATCAGAATCGCACATATCAGCATCTTGAACAATGGCACGTAAGGACATACTTTCAGGATTATTCAATTTAGAGAAGTCAGAGTGCTGGAAATTAAAAGGGCGGAACCAATTAGCAACCTTATTGAAAAATGGAAATTTTTTGAGATTTTTAAACGTACCATAGTAAACGTCAACACCTTGTTCATGCATTTTCATTAATTCACTGATGCCATCACGCAATTTATTAGCGGTATCCTTATCAAAAGGCGAATCATACTCATTATCGTCATCGAGCATTTCTTCTAGTTTTTTGATATCTACCATGCTTGAGGATATCTCCTTCCGTGATTTCATAAAGTTAGGAATAATTTCCTCATTTATTTTATGTTGGGCTTCTTCTGTTTTTGATAGACAAAGTAACTGTATTTGTAATGAGGTTAAATCATGTATGAAATTTGGATCATTTTGTAAAGCATCAATTTCCTTTAATAGTGCAGGGAAGTGATGTAGCATGCTATGATTAAAGATCAAAGAAAAAATTAATCCCACAAAAGCTCGAATTCCCATTCTAATAGTTCCAGTTTGATATAAATGAATAAGAAAAAGAGTCTTTTTTGAGTCTAAATAATTAAAAAGGGAAATTGAAATGGCACTGATTAATAATAGTTTTTCATCTTCTTCGGCCACTTCATCTAGAAACAAATTATTCATTTGTTGTATATCATTTTCAGTCCATTCGGCTGAAGTACAGATATAATTAAATAAGTCATTTATCAAAAATTCTTGATCTTGTTTTAGTTGTTTTGTTTGTGCAACATCATTTGCAGTAACTGAAGAGAAAAAAATTTGTTGTCTCTTAACACTTATTTTTTTTATAAGTACTTCTATGGATAGTTGTTCTTGTTCAGTTATACGCAGAAACGAGTCGTATGAAAAAATTCCTTCTTTCAACTGTAATGTACGTAAGGCTCGATAAGCCAATGAGTAACAATTACGAATAAATTGGTGATGAAAAGTTTCACGTTGTTCATCTGGGGTTCCTTCACTCATATATGTGAGCAAGGTATGATAAGATTGAAATATTTTTTCCCAATCATCATACAAATTATAATTCGAATCAGTATTAATCAAATCTTTTAAAAGATGGAGTGCTTGATACAATTCATCTTTCTCTAAAGCTGAGATAACATCATAATATATTTGAAGATTCGTATGATTGTACATTTTTATTTTTTGTATGAGAGAGTGTCAGTATGATTTGTGGTGTGTATAATATTACGCTGTTCAAGCCACTTCAACGTAACAGCTATTTTTTCAGTAGAAGGTGATGTGGCTTTTGAAAAGACCTTTCGGGTAATAATACTGTCAGCTACGTCTTGTAATAAAAAATCATTTAACACGTCTGGTGGTAGTGAGAGCTTATTATTTTTTGTGAGTTTTTGAACTGCAATATTATATCCTTTTAAGAATAGATGAATTTTGTTTTTATATTCCGGTGACTTCATTAAACTTGAAGAGATAGCAAAGCCACAAAAGCCTTTGCTTAAATTATTTGTTAAAGGTAATATTGTATGTCCATGTTTGCGTGCAATAAAAGCCATTGGTTGAGGTAAAAATGCGGTTTCAATCTGATTATTTTCTAACATTTGCAATCTAACCGTAATACTGTTTATTTGAGCTCGTAGTATCTGATTGTTTGATTTTAAATGAGATATAACGAAATCGCAGAGATAATCTATTGTGGAATTTCTGGTTATACCAATCATACGGTCATTGATTTGCCCTATATTCGAAATTCGCAGTACTTTATTAGCCACAAGTTGCCATTCACGATTAGTTGTAAATAAGAAGCGAATAGGCACTTTTTGAGTCTGTAGCAAACCCACACGAAACATGTCTGTTGCACAACCTTCTGATTTCCCTTTTGAAACAGATTGCTCGGCATCCATTTGTGAACGGTAAATCACAACATTAACATGTATTCCAAGTGAATCATAGATATGTTGTTTTGCTGCAATATAAAAAGGTAAACAATCAAGAGTAGGCAAAATGGCAAATACTAATTGCGAAGAGTCAGCCTTCTCTTTTGTTTGAATTGTTGTAGCTTCTTTTCGGCTACAAGCTGATAAAAGTACCAAAACAATTGAAAATAGAGTAATTATACGATTCACTTTTTTAAGATATAAAGAATAAAAAAGAAGCAACCTGAAATGCCCATGTTGGGCAGAAGTTGCTTCTTTCAATATAAAAATAAATTATTTTTCTCCAGTAATAGCAGCTACACCTGGAAGAATCTTACCTTCAATAGCTTCAAGCATTGCTCCACCACCTGTTGAAACATAGGAAACTTGATCAGCAAGGCCAAATTTATTAACGGCTGCAACAGAATCTCCCCCACCAACTAATGAGTAAGCACCATTTTTTGTGGCTTCAGATACGTAATGAGCAATTTCACCAGTTCCTTTTGCAAAATTGGGGAATTCAAAAACACCAACAGGACCATTCCACAAAATAGTCTTGGATGAAAGAATGATATCTTTCCAGATTTCGAGAGAAGCTGGAGATGCATCCATACCTTCCCAGCCATCGGGAATATTGTGCGTATCAAATATTTTCTGTTCTGCATCATTACTGAATTTGTTTCCTGCAACAGTAGCTATCGAGAGAGAAATTCTAACACCTTTTTCTTTTGCAGCCTTCAATATGTTCAATGCTTCCGGCATCAAATCGTCTTCATGAAGAGAATCTCCGATATGTCCACCTTGTGCCTTAAAGAACGTAAATCCCATGCCGCCACCAATAATCAAGTTGTCAACTTTATCAAGCAAATTTTGAATAACGCTGAGCTTTGAAGATACTTTACTACCTCCAATAATAGCAGTAAAAGGATGTTGCGCATTTTTTAAAATGTTGTTAATAGCAGCAACTTCTTTCTCCATCAGGTAGCCAAGCATTTTACTATCTTCGTCAAAATAGTCGGCAATAATTGCAGTAGAAGCATGTTTACGATGAGCCGTTCCAAAGGCATCATTTACATAGACATCTGCATATGAAGCTAATTTCTTTGCGAAATCATTTTGTTTAGGTTTTAAGGCAGCTTTTGCAGCTTTAACTTCGTTATCAGGAGTCTCTTTTGGCAAACGTGGTTTACCTGTTTCTTCCTCATAGAAACGAAGGTTCTCCAATAAAAGAGCTTCACCTGGTTTTAATGCAGAAGTTTCCGCATCAGCATGAGCACAGTCAGGAGCAAATTTAACAGGAACACCAAGCCGTTCGGAAACGGCATCAACGATCTGTTTTAATGAAAGTTTTGGATCTGGATTTTTCTTTGGCTTACCCATATGGCTCATCATAATGACGCTACCACCATCAGCCAAAATCTTTTTCAATGTAGGGAGTGCACCTCGAATGCGGGTATCGTCCGTCAATTTGCCATTTTCATCCAATGGAACATTGAAATCAACACGAACGATTACTTTTTTGCCTTTAAAATTACATTTGTCAATTGTCATCATATCGATTGAATTTTATTTGTTTTTATGTTCTTTATTCTGGGTACAAATATAACTATAATCTGTGGATTGTTAATTCTTTTACTGTTTGTTTCTGATAAAATCTACAGATATTTGCAAGTTTGCAAATTTTGCATTTAGGATTTATGGCCGTGCAAGTATATCGACCATAATAGAGTAACCAAAAGTGAGATTGTGCAATCTTTTCTCTTGGGATGTGTTTGATAAGTTCTCTTTCGGTCTTATAGGGTGTATTAGCTATTGAAGGAACTAAGGCAAGGCGGTGACTGACACGATAAACATGCGTGTCAACGGCTAACGCAGGTTGATGAAAGACCAAAGCTTGAATAACGTTTGCCGTTTTGCGCCCAACACCAGGCAATTTAGTAAGCTCTTCTATATTGTCTGGAAGTTTGCCATCAAACTGTTCTATCAGCATTTTAGAAAGTCCAATCAAATATTTTGCCTTACTGTTAGGATAAGAAACAGAATGAATATATTGAAAAATATTGTCTTCATTTGCATCAGCCATTGCTTCTGCGGTTGGATAGTCTCTAAATAGTTCAGGAGTAATTGTATTTACTCTGGCATCTGTGCATTGTGCTGATAAAACAACAGCAACGAGCAATTGAAATGGACTTCCAAAATGCAATTCTGTATCGGTTTGAGGAGACTGAGTTTGAAGATAATCTAAAACTGTTTGATAGAGCTCTTTTTTCGTCATTTCCTTTATTCAAATGATACGATGTAATCTGAAAACGGATAATGTTCTTTCAGTCTATTTAAAGTGGAATCTTATTAATTCGGCGTTGATGTCTGCCACCTTCAAAATCAGTCGAAAAAAAGACATCTAAAATTTTTTTTGCCATTTTTTCATCAATAAATCTACCTGGCAGAACAAGAACATTGGCATCATTATGACGTCTTGACATTTCTGCGATCTCAGGCATCCAGCAAAGAGCTGCACGAATTTTTTGATGTTTATTCAAAGTCATACTGATACCTTCACCTGTTCCGCAAATACCTATACCGCGTTGACACTCTCCATTTTCAATACCAAATGCTAATCTATGTGCAAAGTCAGGATAGTCACAACTCTCAGTACTATTGCAGCCATAATCTTTATATTCAATACTGTATTCTGACAGATATTTCTTAACGTATTCTTTAAGAGGAAATCCTGCGTGATCAGATGCTATGCCAATAATTTCTTTTTCCATGATAATTATTTCTTCAAGTAATCTAGAATTTTTTGATAAACATTTTCTGCCGTAATACCCAATTTCTCATCGAGAACGCTGAAAGGAGCAGAGTAACCAAAAGAATTTACTCCAAACACTTTACCATCGCTTCCTACCAATCCTTCCAAATTTACTGTTAGTCCTGCTGTTAACCCGAATTTTTTTATATTGTCCGGCAAAATCTGTTTTTGATAGTCAAGTGACTGACTGCGGAAAAGTCCTTCTGAAGGAATACTGGCAATGCGGTATTTAATACCATCTTTTTGAAGTAACTGGGCAGCATTTACCAGTGTGGAAACCTCTGAACCTGATGCCAATAAAATAATGTCAGGATTCAATGAATCAACAACAATATACCCACCTTTTGTTGCATTTTCATAATTAACACCTTCTGGCAGGTTCTGAACTTTTTGACGCGATAGAATAAGTGCTGTTGGCGTTAATATATTTTGATAAGCCATTTTCCAGCACACAATGGTTTCACGAACATCAGCTGGACGCAACACCAGCATGGAATTTCTGCCATTATGGTTCTTAACTTTTTCCATCAGTCGGATTTGAGCTTCATGTTCTATGGGTTCGTGTGTAGGTCCGTCTTCACCAACACGGAAGGAGTCGTGGGTCCAAATAAATTTTACTGGAATTTCCATTAAAGCTGCCATTCGTATTGCGGGTTTCATATAGTCTGAAAAAACAAAAAACGTACCCATTGCTGTTGTGACGCCTCCATGAAGCATCATACCAATCATACAACAGCTCATAGTCATTTCGCTAACACCTGCCTGAAAAAAATTACCACCGAAATCTCCACGTATGATTTCGCGCGTTTGCTTTAAAAAACCATCTGTTTTATCTGAATTACACAAATCGGCCGAAGCACAGACCATGTTCTCTACTTGTTTACCTAAAACTTCTAAAATAGTTCCTGATGCATTACGTGTGGGTTCTCCATTTTTTACCTGCATGTTTTGCCAATCTATTTCCGGTAGTTTACCTTCAAACCATTCTTGTTCTTTTTGTGCTTGTTTAGAATGTGTTCTGGCCCATTCTGCTTCCTCTTCGTGGCGTTTTGCTGTAATGGTAAGCAATTCTTTTTTACGATCAGCATAAAGTTGCTTTACACCATCATAGACTACAAATGGATTATCAGGATTACCACCAAGGTTTTTTATCGTATTATAGAAAGCTTTACCACCTAAAGGAGCTCCATGTGTTTTACAATTATGTTCATAATTTTTATTTTCGTCATCTCGACATCCTTTTCCCATCACGCATTTGCCAATAATTAGGGTAGGGCGTGTGGCTTCTTTCTGAGCAGCATCGAGAGCCTTCCTAATATCTGTTATGTCGTTACCGTTAACAGTAATCACATTCCAATTCCATGCACGATATTTCATAGCTGTATTTTCTGTCGATACAGCAGCACATTCTGTTGAGAGTTGTATATCATTGGAATCGTAAAACATAATCAGATTATTCAATCCCAAAAAACCTGCAACACGACCAGCTCCTTGTGAGACTTCCTCTTGAATGCCACCATCACTAATATAAGTATAGATACGTTCTTTTTCAAAAGCAGGATTTTGAAGATGGGCAGCAAGAAATTTTGCAGCTATGGCAGCTCCTACGGCATAGGCATGCCCCTGTCCGAGTGGCCCTGATGTATTTTCTATTCCACGCATTTTATTGAGCTCCGGATGACCAGGGCAGGACGAGCCCCATTGACGGAACGATTTCAAATCGTCTAACGAGAATTTTCCACTCAACATCAGCGTTGTATAAAGCATCGGAGACATGTGCCCCGGATCTAAAAAAAATCGGTCGCGCTGTGCCCAAAGCGGATTTTCAGGGTCATAAACGAGATATTCGGAATAGAGCACATTAATAAAATCTGCCCCGCCCATAGCACCGCCGGGATGTCCAGAATTTGCGTTCTCTACCATTGCTGCTGAAAGGATACGAATATTGTCAGCTGCTAAATTCATTAACTCTATGGAATTCTTCATGTTCTTTAGTAAAATATGGCCTTAAATCAGGACTTTTGTGCAAAGTTACGGCAAAGCGAGAGAAAGGCAAAATGAAAGACAAAGTTTTTAATATCGGTATGGATTCATTTTTCTAATAAACTTATTTATAATTATTTCAAAAAGTGGTTATAAGAGAATTTCTTTAAAGTAATAATTTTTTATATATCTAAGTTTTTGCATGTTTAGGCCTCCTAGCATGAGAGTTTGATTTAGATATCGATTTTTCTTGTTTATGTCGATAAAAACCGTTAAGTTTGCAGAAAAATTAAGGAGCAAATGAATTATATCCCTACAGAAATCCCCGGAGTTTGGATTTTAGAACCTAAGGTATTTAATGATGAAAGAGGATATTTTATGGAAACTTATCGGAAAGAAGATTTCGATACAAATATTTCGTCAACAGATTTTATTCAAGACAATCAGTCAAAATCGTCATATGGCGTATTGCGCGGACTGCACTACCAAAAAGGCGTTTGGAGTCAAGCTAAATTGGTAAGGGTGCTTCAAGGCAAGGTACTTGATGTTGCTGTCGATATTCGCCGGAGTTCTTCCACTTTTGGTCGTTTTGTCATGGTGGAACTGAGTGATAAGAATAATTATCAACTCTTTATTCCTCGAGGGTTTGCACATGGTTTTTTAGTTTTATCGGATGAAGCGGTCTTCACATACAAAGTAGATAACGTCTATAGGCCATCGGCTGAAGCTGCTATATGTTATGATGATGCAACTATTGGAATTCCTTGGCCTATAGCAAAGGAAAAAATGTTGCTTTCATCCAAGGATTCCAAAGCTGTTTCGTTCCAAGATGCAGAGTACTTCGATTAAACATTATCGTATATGGACCATATTCGCAATTTTTGCATCATAGCCCACATCGACCACGGAAAGTCTACTTTGGCCGATCGTTTATTGGAGTTTACCAAGACCACAACAATTACGGAAAACCAAATCCTAGATGATATGGATTTGGAGCGAGAACGTGGCATAACGATCAAAAGTCATGCTATTCAGATGGAGTATATTCACGAGGGCAAGAACTATATTTTAAACCTGATTGATACTCCGGGACACGTTGACTTTTCCTATGAAGTGAGCCGTTCTATTGCCTCTTCGGAGGGTGCTTTACTTGTAGTTGATGCGACTCAAGGCATTCAAGCACAAACTATTTCAAACTTATATATGGCGATAGACCATGATCTGACTATTGTGCCTGTTGTGAACAAATGTGATATGGATAGTGCGATGCCAGATGAGGTGGAAGATGAAATAATAAGCCTGATCGGTTGCGACCGTAATGAAATTATTCGTGCTTCGGGACGTACAGGTGAAGGTGTCGAAGAAATACTTAAAGCTGTCGTAGAACGGATTCCGCACCCAGCCGGAGACGAGGAGGCGCCTTTACAGGCACTTATCTTCGATTCTGTTTTTAATCCATTTCGCGGAATCATTGCTTATTTCAAAATTATTAATGGGCAAATTCATACGGGTGAACATGTAAAGTTTATGGGTACAAATCAGGAATATGATGCGGATGAAATCGGTGTGCTCAAGATGAAATTAGATCCGCGTCCTGTTCTTTCATGCGGTAGTGTAGGATATATTGTGAGTGGCATCAAAACCGCTACCGAAGTACGGGTCGGGGATACGATTACCAATGCAGAACATCCGTGTGAAAAAGCCATTGCCGGCTTTCAAGAAGTAAAACCAATGGTGTTTGCCGGTATTTACCCTATAGATCCGGAAGATTTTGAAAATTTACGTTCTTCCTTGGAAAAATTGCAACTTAACGATGCCTCTCTGACATTTTCTCCAGAGTCATCTGCAGCTTTGGGCTTTGGTTTTCGCTGCGGATTTCTAGGACTTCTTCACATGGAAATTGTACAGGAACGATTAGACCGAGAATTCAATATGGACGTTATTACAACCGTGCCAAACGTTTCTTATCGAGTATATACAAAAAAGAATATAGAAATCGAAGTTCACAATCCGTCCACAATGCCAGATGTAACTGAAATTGACCATGTTGAAGAACCTTACATTCGTGCCAGTATTATTACCTCATCTGAATTTATTGGTCCAATTATGACGTTGTGCTTAACAAAACGCGGTGAATTAGTTGGGCAGGATTACGTCGCAGGAAACCGTGTAGAACTACTTTTTGATATGCCTTTAGGTGAAATTGTCATTGATTTTTACGATAAATTGAAAAGTGTTTCAAAAGGGTATGCATCCTTCGATTACCATTTGAATGGTCTTAGACGTTCGAATCTTGTAAAACTCGATGTTTTATTGAATGCACAACCTGTAGATGCGTTGTCTACATTGATTCATGCTGATGGCGCTGTACCATTCGGACGGCGTATGTGTGAAAAATTAAAAGAACTATTGCCACGTCAACAGTTTGACATCGCAATTCAAGCTGCAATAGGAGCGAAAATCGTGGCACGTGAAACGGTTAAACAGGTTCGCAAGGATGTTACAGCAAAATGTTATGGCGGGGATATCAGCCGTAAGCGAAAACTACTAGAAAAACAAAAACGTGGGAAAAAGCGTATGAAGCAGATCGGTAACGTTCAAGTGCCTCAGAAAGCTTTTTTGGCTGTACTTAAGCTTGATTGATTCTTACTTAGTTTGTTCGAGCATAAAGATTCTAAGAGATTTTTCTATCATGTCGACTCCTTTGTTTTTCTGAATAAATATAAACTTTTGAGCACATTGTTCTGATGTGATTTTCTAGTTTATTTAAATGGTTCTAGACTCCTTATTTTTAATAACATAAGGAGTCTGTGGTATAAGTATTGCTACTCTTAAAATGAATACCAACTTTTTTTAGACAAATCGCAACATTTTTCAAAAAGATCTTGCTGTACATTTATGCAATAGCATTCATTATTCAATTACATAATACGAATGTTTTTACCTTAAAAACTGAGTAAAAATTCAGGTCCGATAAAAACTAAATAGATCATTTTATAGTTGTATATTATCGAGCCAGAGAATGTAGAGTAAGGATTAATGTATAGTATATTAAAAAGCCGCCATGTTATTACTCGTCATTTTTCTTGGAACTCAATTCAAACGCCACATACCTTCCAGACAGGTAACATGATGTTCCTTAATTCCCAGTTCGTCCATCCAATGACGAGTTTCAACTGTTTTGAGACGAGAGGTATTAAATCCTTGTCCTGCATCATTGTTCCAAACCCAAAGTGGAGTGGACCAAAGACATCCCCGAAACTTTATAGATTGATAAAATTCCCTGGAACATCCTTGTTGACCATGATGAGCCATCTGAACATAGTCGGAATCAAGTTCTCGTCCATATGGCCCTTGAAGAAGTTTTTCACCACATTCCACGCCTGCATCTCCCAAAAAGAGTATAGACGTCTGTTTATCACATACACGCATCACCATGGAACTGTTGTTATAAGCATTCATTTCAAATTCCGGATTTTGAACGCTCAAAATCCGTAGATTTATATTATCAAAATGAATTGTTTTGCCAGCCTGTTGGACGTCTTCAATGGGTATACCACTTTTTTCCAATTGGTTGTAAAACTCTCTACAAGAATTCTGTTCATCATCTTTATCAATAAGATTATCAGCCAGACGAGAATGATAAATCTTTTTGATTTTCAAATGCTGTAAATCCGGTAGAAGGGTAAACAGTGCTCCCATGTGATCCGAATGTGGGTGAGAGATAAACCAAGCCTCCACTTCACCACCTAAGGCATCTATGAAACCTCGAATAAATGGAGCTTCCTGTGGCATACCCCCATCCATTACAATTATACGCCCTTGGCTCGTGCGTATTACATAAGAATTACCGATGGTATTCAGGTGAGAAGGTATTTGCCAAAGTGTAAAACCACTTTTATATGTTTTTATTTCTTTTGGTTCTGCGGCTGCAACTGTAGAAAGCGAAAATGCTGCAATTCCGCCAAGAGCTGATGCGGTATAACCGAAAAATTGCCGTCTACTAATATTTTGCTTTTTCATCTTGTTTTTTTGTTATGGAGTAATGTGTAAATAGTTCTGAAGAATATAACATAACTTTTATAAGAATATGTAATCGTTATTTTTAAAATCTACATAATGCATTTTGGTAAATGGTATCAGATTTTTATCAACTTCATCTATTAAAGAATTTCTATTTTTTTCAAAAGTTTTTTTAAGTATACCGATATCATGAAAATGTTTTTGATAGATTGTATCGTCAAGTGAAAGAACTTTAGTAGTTTCTACTCCTTTTGTACATTCTGCATTAAGCGCATAACCATTAATAATGATAGCGCCTACATTTTCTTTGACTATGAAAGATTTAACAGGACGAAAATCATATTGGCGAACACAGTGTTCTAAAAGTCCCTGCCGTTTATAAAGCATACTGTTAGGAAGATCCATATATTCCTGATAACCGCAACGCATCACATATATTCCGTTTTCACAATATTTTTCATGAGGAATCAAAACTTCCGAAGCAAAAGAAAGCGAGAAAGGAAACATAGGCATAATGAAAATGGAGAGTAATGTAGCTGCGATGTAAAGCCCACAGTATGTCTTAATTAGGCGACGATAGCGAAAGCCACGTGGTATTACAAAAAATAATATAATTACGGTTATAAAGGTAAACCAAACTATAAGGTATCCCATATTCCAACGCAAATGGTCTTTCTGAGGAATCAAGAACAATAATAAACCGCATAGCAGGAATCCGGCCCAGTGCAAAATGAAAAGCCATTTGGCGAATTTCTTTCTTTTAATCATAATAAATTTAGTATAGGTTACAAAAATAGAACTATTTTCTCAAAAAAGTGATTTTATATGAGAAAAAAAGGAGTAAAGAAAAATAGACAATTACCCTATTTGAGCAATCCGTCTAAGTTTAACTTCGTCAATAAGTTTTATTTTTCGTCCATCAATGGCAACGAGTCTTTCAGAAGCGAAATTAGAAAGTGTTCGTATGGCATTTGCCGTAGTCATATTAGAAAGGGCGGAAATATCTTCGCGAGAAAGATAGATACTGAGCGTTGCGCCATCTTCTTCAAGACCATAACTTTCCTTTAGGAATAGGAGCGTTTCAGCCAATCGGCCGCGAATATGACTCTGCGTAAGTGTAATGCTACGACGATCTGAAATTCCAAGATCAATAGAGAGTAGTTTGACAAAAAAACATGCAAAATTCACATTCTTTACAATAACGTTCTGAACACACTCCATGGGAATCTTAAGAATGAGAGAATTTTCAAATGCACAAGCATTTGTTACATATCGCTCTCCGGCAAAATATGCTCGATAACCAAAGTATTGTCCTGACTGTATGACACGCATAATTTGGCTCCGATTACTGCTACCAACTTTGAAAATCTTTGCCTTTCCTGAAATTAAACAAAGCAAATTAAGTGGCTCGTCCTTTTCAGCATAAATAGGTTCATTTTTATTGTAATACTTAAATGAGAGTTGATCGAACAAAAAGCTTTGTTCTTCTTGCGTCAGCAGACTCCATAATGAGGAAATATAGCCGATAAGATCTTTTTTGGTTGGTTTCTTATTTGAGAGCAATTTCTTCTATATTTAAAATATAACGCAAAAATAGATTTTTTTTATGATATAGGGCATGTAATTGTGAGTTTTTTCAATAGAAAATTGAGAAAATAAAAAAAGATAGGCGAAAAAAGTTTTTTTTAGCATTGCGTATCAATTTTTTTTTTGTATTTTTGGAGAAACAACTAGATGTTGAACTTTTAAACAACTATGGAGTAAAACAATCATGTGCTATTTAAGTTTTGATAAAATCCTAATAACGAATCTTCAAGAATCGTTACCTCGTGAAATACTTTGCACTAATCGTTCGGGAGCGTATTTATGCACAACAATTGTTGGGTGTAATATCAGAAAATATCATGGTTTATTGATCGTTCCTATTCCAGATATTGACGATGAAAATCACGTTTTGCTTTCATCCTTAGATGAAACTATCATTCAGCATGGTGCAGAGTTTAATTTAGGATTACACAAATACCAAGGAGAAAATTATAGTCCAAAAGGGAATAAATACGTCACCAGTTTTGAATGGAAATATGTTCCAACAACATTTTATCGCGTTGGGGGCGTGAAGCTGAAAAAAGAAATTCTTTTCAGAAAGAGTGAATCGAGATTAATCATTCGTTATACACTACTTGATGCACATTCTGCTACGACAATTCGTTTGCGCCCCTTTTTGGCTTTTAGAAGTGTCAGGGAATTTACTCATAAAAATAATAATTACAATGGGAACTACACTGTAGTGGAAAATGGTGTGAGTATGTGCTTATATAAAGGTTATCCTAATCTATATATGCAAACGAATAAAAAATGTGATTTCATGTTTTATCCTGACTGGTATATGGGTTTGGATTATCCGCGAGAGCGTGAAAGAGGTTATTCTTCATCAGAAGACCTTTATTGTCCTGGGTATTTTGAAATGCCGTTAAAAAAGGGTGAGAGCGTATTATTTTCTGCAGGTTTATCTGAAATGGCTTGCAATCAGTTTGCTAAAATTATGAATAAAGAGGTGCCCGAAATGGAACCCATGACTAGCTTTTATGATTGCCTTTATCATGCGGCTCATCAATTTCATTTGGCAAAAAATGGGGAAGACTATATTATTTCGGGCTATCCATGGTTTAAGTGCCGCGCACGTGATTTTTTTATATCTATGCCAGGATTAACACTTACAGTGGGTGATATAAAACGCTATGAAGAATATATGTCGACCGGATGCAAGGCCCTTCGTCAATTTATGGCTAAAGAAAAACTGAATGTGGAAATCTATGAAATAGAGCAACCAGATGTATTACTTTGGGCAACATGGTGCATTCAACAATATTCTCGAAGCGTTTCAAGAGAAGAATGTTATAAGAAATATGGGAAAATCTATGAAGAAATCATTAGGTTTATTATAGGTGGAAAACATGAAAATCTATTTCTTCATGATAATGGATTGCTCTATGCTAACGGAAAGGAAAAAGCCATTACGTGGATGAATTCTACAATTGATGGTTATCCAATTGTTCCTCGCTCAGGATATATTGTTGAATTTAATGCATTATGGTACAATGCTCTATGTTTTTCTTTACAAATGCTGCAAGAAAACCAGAGAGAAGAAGAAGCTGCAAAGGTGGAATTATTAAAAAGCAAAATTGAAATTTCATTTAAGAAGGTTTTTCTCAATGAGTACGGATATTTGTTGGATTATGTAGATGGTAATTTGATGAATTGGGATGTACGTCCCAATATGCTTTTTGCTATAGCACTGGACTATTCGCCACTTTCTCGAGAAGAGAAAAAAAATGTACTTGACATCTGTACGCGAGAATTGGTTACGCCAAAAGGAATTCGGTCACTCAGTCCAAAGAGTGGAAGATACAATCCCATGTATATAGGTCCACAAAAACAACGTGATGAAGCATATCATCAAGGTACTGCATGGCCATGGTTAATGGGATTCTATTTGGAAGCATACTTACGTGTATATAAAATGAATGGTTTGAGCTTTATTGAACGTCAACTTATTGGATTTGAAGAAGAAGTTTTATATCATTGTCTAGGTTCAATTCCTGAATTGTTTGATGGAAATCCGCCATTTCATGGTAGAGGTGCTATCTCGTTTGCAGCAAATGTAGCAGGCGTTTTGAGAGTTGTGAGATTATTGGATAAACATAATTAGATATATATTTTCTGCGGAATGAAGGTTTTAATGTTTGGTTGGGAATTTCCTCCTCATATTCTTGGTGGATTAGGCACAGCAAGTTATGGCATTACTAAAGGTCTGGCTATTCAACCAGATATGCAAGTAACGTTATGTCTGCCCAAAACTAGAGGAGATGAGGATCAAAGCTTTCTAAAGATTATTCCTATGGATCTCGTACCTATAGTTTGGCATGATTTGGACTGGAACTATCTTAGTGAAAAAGTTGGGAACCGTATGGACCCCAAACTATATTATGATTTGCGCAACCATATTTATGCTGACTTTCGTTATCGACAGACTAATGACCTCGGATGTCTAGAGTTTTCAGGTGAATATCCTGCTAACCTTTTTGAAGAAATCAACAATTATTCAATTGTTGTAGGTGTTGTAGCACGCCAAGAACATTTTGATATTATTCACGCGCATGATTGGCTGACATATCCAGCCGGTATTTATGCTAAACAAATTTCAGGAAAACCTCTTGTTATTCATGTTCATGCTACCGATTTTGACAGAAGCCGTGGTAAGGTAAATCCTACTGTCTATGGAATTGAAAAGGATGGCATGGACCATGCAGACTGTATACTGTGTGTAAGTGAATTGACGAGGCAAACCGTTATAAACCATTATTATCAGGATCCAAAGAAATGTTTTGCCATGCATAATGCCGTATATCCGCTGGAAGAAGAAAAAAGAAAAATTGTGGAAATGCGGAAACCTTTTAAAGATAAAAAAGAAAAAGTTGTTACATTTTTAGGACGCATTACCATGCAAAAAGGACCAGAGTTCTTTATTGAAGCTGCCAAGATGGTTATAGAGAGCACACATAATATTCGATTCTGCATGGCTGGCAACGGAGACATGATGAATGAAATGATTGAGCTGGCTGCAGCAAAAGGTATCTCAGATCGTCTTCATTTTCCGGGCTTTATGAATGGGGATCAGGTATTTGAAGCATATCGAGACAGTGATGTTTATGTTATGCCTTCAGTTTCTGAACCTTTTGGTATTTCACCACTGGAAGCGATGCAATCCGGAGTCCCTTCTATTATCAGTAAACAATCTGGTTGTGGCGAGATTTTAACAAATTGTATTAAAACAGATTATTGGGATGTGAATGCAATGGCTGACGCCATTTATTCCCTTTGTAATTATGAGGCACTTCATGATTATTTACAAAATGAAGGAAAGAAAGAAGTAGATCAAATAACATGGGAAAAAGTAGGTCAACGCATTCGTATACATTATGACCGTTTGATTAAAAATAAATAAAAAATTACTATAATGAAAACCATTTGTCTATATTTTGAAATTCACCAGAATATTCATCTTAAAAGATATCGTTTTTTTGATATAGGTACAGACCATTATTATTATGATGATTATGAGAACGAACGTAGTATTAATGAGACTGCAGAACGCTCCTACATCCCAGCCTTAAAGGCTTTGATAGAAATAGCACAAGAAAACAAAGGTTTCTTTAAATGTGCTATTTCTATTTCTGGATGCTCGATAGAATTACTTGAAATGCATGCACCTCAGGTTTTGGACCTTCTACATGAATTAAACGAAACAGGTTGTATGGAATTTTTAGCAGAAACATATTCTCATGGTCTTTCATCACTTATAAATGAAGATTGTTTTAAAGATGACGTAAGGCATCTTTGCAATAAATTGAAAAATATTTTCGCTGTGACACCAACCGTTTTTCGTAATTCTTGTTTGATTTATACAGATGAAATAGGAAGAATGGTTTCCGAAATGGGTTTTAAAGGAATGATTACAGAAGGAGCAAAACATATTTTAGGTTGGAAAAGTCCGCATTTTGTTTACAATTGTATGGGAACGCCTCGATTAAAATTATTGTTACGTGACAATAGTTTATCGGAGGACATAGAGCTTCGTTTTAATGATTCTAGTTGGTCTGAATATCCACTTTTTGCTGATACTTATATGGATTGGATAGAAAAAATGCCAGAAGAGGATCAAGTAATCAATCTGTTTATGAAATTGTGTGCTTTTGGCATTTTTCAACCACTTTCATCAAACATTTTAGATTTTATGAAAGCATTACCTGCACAAGCTAAAGAGCGTGGCATCACTTTTTCAACACCTTCTGAAATCTTTGGTAAAATAAAATCTTCTGGAATGTTAAGTATTCCAGATCCTATATCTTGGGTAGATGAAGAACGTGATATTAGTAGCTGGTTAGGAAATGTGATGCAACGAGAAGCTTTTGAAAAACTTTATAGTGTAGCCGACCGTGTCAAAATATGTAATGACCATCGTATTATGCAGGATTGGGATTATTTGCAAGCTAGCAACAATTTTCGTTTTATGAGTACCAAACCCAGTAGTATTGGTTCATACCGAGGAATTTATGATTCGCCATACGATGCTTTTACAAACTACATGAATATTATTGGTGATTTTGTTACGCATGTAAATAATCTTTATCCCGATATGGATAATGAAGAATTGTCTCCTCTTATGACAACCATTAAAAACCAAGAAGAAGAGTTAGCCAGAAAGGAAAGCGAAATAGAAAAATTACGTAAAACATTGGAACATCTTTCTGCTAAAATTATAACTCAAAAAACTAAAAAGACAAAGACTGCGAAACCTAAGAAATTAGCTAAAAAAAAAGAAACAATTTCTGAAAAATAGTCATTCAAACATTTTATTGTAAACGATCGTATAACTTTTTTGATTCTTTTTATTTCAAAAGGATTTTCGTCAGTTATTTTCAAAAAAACGAAGAGCAAAACTCCAACCAAAATGAAGGCCTCCCTTCTTGTTGGTAGTTCCCATAAATGTACCGATATCAAATAAATGGGTACTGATCGAATATCCTGTTTCAACATACGGGTTTAACGTGTGTACAGAAAGTATGTTACAATAAATACGTTCCCTTTTAATGTATTGGGTAAATGGCTTAATACACGAAAAAGCGAGCATTGGAGATTCATATGATAGGCACGCACGAGCATAATATTCGGATTCGTTATACCAGCGAGAATCAAGTGTTTCAAATTGGCCATTCATCTCATCAAGCCATGTAGAAGGAAGCGAATTATAGTGAAAATTAGAATAATCTACAAAGTAAGCATCCTTTTTTCTTGTATAAAAACCACCTCCAACTCGCATATAAAGTGTGCGTAAGGCATAAAGATTTATCTTTTCTTTTGCTTCAAATTCCCAGCGTTCATATCTGTTTTCACAGTGAAGAATTGTTACACCTCTTTCATATTCTGCTGAAAAAGTAGGCCATTTGGTAAAAAGTTTTTGTTTTCTATGTCTCCTCCAATAATAATAAAGGCCTGGAGTCCATTCTAAATAAATATTCGGAGCCAAACTGCGATATATTTCATCGATACCATTTTTTTCAGCTACTTCATTCCAGTTTGTGAGTTTTCGTTTATGAAATACTAATCCAAATTTACCAGTTAATCCATTAATAACTTCATATGAAATACTTGTTTTCGCAAAGAAGTCGTTATAATAATTAAAAATGTAATGATTAAATGCGTTTAGTAGTGAATCGTATTCAAGTTTAGCTGACAAGTGTTTACGGACTTCCTCGGCCTGAATGCTGTTGTATATTCTATTCCCATTACCTATTTCAATGTGAAATAGTCCATTATTTTTAGGCGAAAATAGTAAATCTGTTGGCGTTTTCAAATAAAATTCGTTTTTCCGAAAATTATTGCCAAAATGTAGATTTGACGTTAGCTGTCGTCCTTTTTTAAAATTACTAGTCAGACGAATTTGTGTTTTTAGCGATAATCCTTTATTACTCCATTCTATCATGGATGGAGTAATAATAGGTGGCAGACGTAATAAATCGCGCGAACCGAGATGAACATAATGGCTACCAAGAAATAAATCTTCCAAACTTTCAGAAAAAATATTTTTTTGTTTTTTATCAATTTCTTTTTTGTCTAAATTTCCCATATAATCATTATATATGGAATCCTCCAAATTTGTTAACGGAAATGGACGCTGATTGCTAAAAAAAGAAATACCTCGTTCTGTTTGAGTCGAATCTATATTTAGCCGATTAAGAAATGTAAGGTCCAATCCATTTTTATTAAGCAAATTCTTTACAGCTTTTTCGTCGTAGGGAATCAAATTTTCATAATTACACAGAACATCAAAAAAACAGCTTGAAGAATTTTTGAAAAATTTAAAATCGTAATATTGTTTGATATGTTTAGGTAGTAACCTTTCAAGTCCTTTATCACCCAATTCCACAATTGTTGAAAAATGCTGCATGTTATAATTGAAACTGCAGACAAAGCGCCGCACTTCTCCTGTTGTTGATACAACGTCCATATAGCCTTTTACAAGTTGCATATTGAAAATTCTGGGGCTGATTTTAATACGCTGAATTATACGATCATTCTCACAAAACGTAGAGTCCAACCGATAGTAATAATAATTTCTATTCCGCCTATTCATAGGAGATAGAATTCGATCTCGAAGCAAAGTTGGTTGATAGATTGTCATATTTATGCTGGCAGCCATTAAATCTTGTAAATTTTGCAGATAAGGCATTGTACTGTACATGGCAATTTGTTTCTTATTAAGAATTCCTGGAGCTGTATAGCTAAATTTGAATATACTTTCTCCGAAATATGAATGTTTTCCAGATTCTTGGCGACCAATAAAAGGAATGAAGCGTATGGCCATATTCTTGTGGTCATTCTCCATGTGAAATTTTAAATATATTTTAGAATCAAGGTGACCAATTCGCAAATGATTGTCGTTTAAAAATGAATAAACCCTATTTACAAGAGGGGGAATCCTTTGCTCACTCCATACGTTTTGAATTGCTAACAAAAAGAGAGATAGACAGGAAATACGTATTTTTGTAGTAATATATTCAACCCCTTGTAACATTTTTGACTCCTTTAACGGTCTTTAGCTTTTTAATAAGAGAGTCTAAAACAGTCAGATTCCCAATCATCAGGGTGAGACTTCCGGAAAACAAACCGTCATTAGTGTCTATACTGAAAGAGCGCATTTTTATTTTTTCTTCTTTACTGATAATTGAACTAATATTATTGACAACACCCAGATCATCATTGCCAACAATATGTAGAACAATAGGATAAGTACTACTTATACTTTGTCCTGCCCAACGGGCTTTTACAATGCGATAACCGAAACGTTCTATAAGTGCATGAGCATTAGGACAGGTTTTTCGATGAATTTTTATTCCTTTATTTACAGTAACAAAAGCAAAAATATTATCACCATAGATTGGATTACAACATTTGGCCAAAGTAAAATCAACTCCTTTTAGATTTTCATCGATAATAAGTACGTCATGATCGTTATACAATTCATTAGAATAATCAGTAGTAAACTCTTCTGCACTATGAATCTCAGCACGTTCTAACTGATTCGTATCTCGTTTGTATTGCAATTGATAGGTGTCTATAATCTGGTCTGTATCTAATGATCCATTGGCCAAGTCTTTATAAAAAAGATTTATTTCTTTATATCCTAGTTTTTTTATAGTTTGATTAAGTATTGTTGAATCTAATTCAATTTTACGATTTTTAAAAGTGCGTTCTACTTGTTCACGAGCAATAGAACCAGCTTTAAGTTCCAATTCTTTGATAGACTGACGAATTTTAGATTTTGCCCTACTCGTAACAACAAATTCAAGCCATGCGAGCTTTGGAGACTGATTGTTACTTGTGATAATTGAAACTTGATCACCACTGTTAAGGACTTGTCTCATGGAAGCGTTTTTATTGTTTATTTGCGCTCCTATACAACGATTTCCAATATTTGTATGAATGCTATACGCAAAATCTAGAACAGTGGCCCCTTTTGGTAATTTATACAAATCTCCCTTTGGTGTAAAAACGTAAACTTCATCTTCATACAGGTCTGATTTGAATTGGTCCATAATCTGTAGATTATCATTATTTTCAAGTGCACTACGAATATTAGCTAACCAATTTTCAATGCCACTCTGTTCTGTTTTTACGCCTTTATATCTCCAATGTGCAGCTAGACCGTGTTCTGCAATTTCATCCATTCTTTCTGTTCTAATTTGAACTTCAATCCATTTATTTTCAGGCCCTAGAACAGTGATATGCAAACTCTCGTATCCATTGCTCTTGGGAATGGAAAGCCAATCCCGTAATCTTTTTGGGTTGGGTTGGTACATATCTGTTATCATGCTGTAAACCTGCCAACATTGTTGTTTTTCTTTTTCTAAGGGAGAGTCCAAAATAATACGGATAGCAAATAAATCATAAACCCCTTCAAAATTGCAGTTTTGTTTATTCATTTTCTGCCATATTGAATGGATGCTCTTCGTTCGTCCTTTAATATAAAATTTAAAATTGGCATTAGTAAGCATTTGCTGAATGGGCGAAATAAAATGGTCAATATATTCGTCACGAGATTTTTTGGTAGCATTCAGCTTATCCTTAATTAGATAATAGGCGTCATGGTTCATATATTTCAGAGAGAGGTCTTCTAACTCACTTTTAATCTGATAAAGACCTAATTTGTGAGCTAGTGGGGCATAAAGATATGCAGCTTCTTCTGCAGCTTTTAATTGAGCATCCGTATTTGGAGTATCTTTTATCTGTTGTAAAAGATTTGTACGATCTGCAATCATTATCAGAATTACGCGCATATCTTCAGCGAACGATAAAAGTAGATTTCGGAAGTTTTCACTTTCTATACTCGGACCTTTCTTATAGAGTTCGCTAATTTGTATTAGTCCGTGCAAGATCGTCTTGACACTTTTACCATAAGTTTTTTCAATATCAAGCAGTTGCTCTTCGGTATTGATGTAGGGCATGAGTAAACAGGAAATAACAGACTCAGTTTTAAGTCCGATGGCATCAACAGCAAGAATTGCTGACTGTAAAGAACGCAAAACAGGATTTAAATCAAAGAGATCATGATATAATTTTCCTTCACGAGCCAATTTACTCATTGTGTTTTTCAACTGTTTATAGCGTTTACCATCAAACGTTTCGGGAGATTTTTGTTTTAATTCCCTATATAATCTCTGAAGTATTTTTTTCTCTTCAGCTGTAAAGAGGCGTTTATCTTCCATCATCCAAAAGATTTCTTACAAATATAGCTTTTTTCTTTTTCAAATTCTCCTTTGAAAGATAATTTAGTGTGTTTTCGACGGTTTTAAGGTGATGAAACACTCTTGTAAGAATATAAACAGAAAAAATTGTAAACTGGGATGTGATTTTCTATATATTGAGAAAGATTTTTTGTTAATACCGTTGTATAAATCAGGATTTTTTTGTCTCTGGTGTCAAAATCATTTATTTACCTAATATACATTTTTTATCATAAGTGGTCAATACCATCAAGTATGAGAATTGCAATATTTTCCGAGACTATAGTTATAGCAAGGAAGGTGCCGTTTGATTTTTTGAAGTGCCCAGCATTAAAGCTGAATTTATAATAAGCTCAACCAAAAGGACTGTAAATCTTTTTCTCACAGCTTATAAATCCATTTATCATGATCTGAAATGAAGAAAGCACGCTGAATGATTATTTGACAAAATTGTCAGAAAAATAGTGCATTTACCTTTCTTGGAATGCATCAATTTGATTCATAACAAACCTATCGGCAGAATTAAATATGTACTGATCTAATTCTGCCAAGAGTTATGTTTATGGAAATATTGAAGAATACTGAAAAGGTAAATAATCAAAAATAAGGACTAAACGCTGTAATGGAATAGTCCTTAAAAATTATTAGATGAAATCATTAGAACCATCTGACATAACAGAAGTCTTGACGATGTGGTAGTAGTGAATTTTTGGGAAAGAGGCGAGATGCCATCTTAAAACTTCCTGCATTGTCAATACTTTTTGTTAGTTCAAAAGTATATAGATCACCTTCTTTTTTCACCATATTAAAGGGCGCAATATCATAAATGCATTCTACACCGTCAGAATCTGTATATGTTATAACGATCTCAATACCAATGGCATCATTCAGCCCTTTTTCGTCAAGAACAACTTTTGCATGATAGTTTTTCCCACTGATGATAGTTCCAGTACTTACAGAAAATTCGGAGGAAACAATTTTGATATCGTCCCATTTCGAAGCAACAAGTTCTTTCCATGCAGCAAGTTCTTTTGCCGCCTGATTATTATTTGCATTGAGGAACTTGAAACGCTTGTTTTCTTCTATATAGAATTTTGAATAATATTCGTCCAATTGGCGCTTCATGGTAAAGTGGGGGGCAATTTCTGCAATAGATTTTTTAATGGTCTGCACCCAATCTGTGGGCAAGCCATTTGCGTCACGCTTATAAAACAGAGGTATTATTTCTCGTTCGAGTAGGCTGTAAATTGTTAATGCATCGAGACTATCCTGATGGTCCTCGTTTTGATAGGTCCGTTTTTCAGTGATAGCCCAACCGGCTCCTTCCTTGTAACCTTCCAACCACCATCCGTCAAGAATAGAAAGATTAAGTAAACCGTTCATAAGAGCCTTTTCTCCTGACGTTCCCGAGGCTTCCATTGCACGTGTAGGCGTGTTCATCCAAATGTCGATTCCAGATACCAATCTACGTGCTAATTGCATATCATAATTTTCCAAAAAAAGAATTTTTCCCAGGAATTCAGGCATTTGAGAAATTTCATATATTTTTTTGATAAGTCCTTGCCCAGCTCCGTCGGCAGGATGTGCCTTTCCAGTGAAAATGAATTGTACAGGATAATCCTGATTATTGACAATTTTTTCTAAACGCTCCAAATCAGTAAAAAGCAGATGGGCTCTCTTATATGTTGCGAAACGACGCCCAAAGCCAATAAGCAAGGCATCCGGATTAATTTTATCCAATAAGGGAACTACTTTTGACGGATCGCCCTGATTTTTAAGCCATGATTTGCGAAAACGTTCACGAATATACTCAATCAGTTTCCTTTTCAGCGTAATACGCAAATTCCAAATTTCTTTATCCGGTACATTGTCGATGTTTTTCCAGATATTTTCGTTAGATTGATCTTGATAAAAATCTGCTCCAAAATATTTTTCGTAAAGAAGTTTCCATTCTCTCGCTGCCCACGTAGGCATATGAACACCATTTGTAACATATCCTATATGGTTTTCTTTTGGAAAATACCCTCCCCAAATATGATTAAACATCTTTTGGCTAACAGCTCCATGTAACTTGCTCACACCATTAACTTCTTGGCAAGTCTTGCAAAGGAACGTAGACATACAAAAACGTTCACTATGATCATCTGGATTTGTTCGGCCAAAACCGATAAACTCATCCCATCCGATACCAAGTTTAGCAGGATAAGTACCTAGATATTTTCCAAAAAGAGATTCGTCAAAATAATCGTGGCCCGCAGGTACCGGGGTGTGTACTGTATATAAAGAGGAGGATCGAACCAATTCTAAGGCTTCATTGAAATTAAGACCACTCTTTACGTAATCTGCCAAGCGTTGAACGTTACATAATGCAGCATGTCCTTCATTGCAATGATATATATCAGTTTTAATGCCTAGTTTTTGTAACATCAAAATACCACCAATGCCTAAAAGATACTCCTGTTTCAAACGATTTTCCCAATTGCCACCATACAATGTATGAGTAATTGGACGGTCATATTCCGTATTCATATTGTTGTCGGTATCCATCAGGTAGAGTTTTATTCTACCAACATCAACACGCCAAACGAGTGCATGAAGTGTATAACCAGGGAATGGAACATCAACAACCATTTGTTTGTTTCCATCCATTACTTTATTAATTGGTAAGCGCTCAAAATCCTGGGCTTCATATTTGGCAATTTGAGAACCATCCATCGAAAGCTCTTGCGTAAAGTAACCATAACGGTAAAGTAAGCCGACAGCAACCATATTCACATTACTATCGGAAGCTTGTTTAAGGTAATCACCAGCAAGAATACCTAAACCACCGGAATAAATTTTTAAAAAATGATTGAGTCCATATTCCATACAGAAATAGGAAACTGATGGCCTGGAGGCATCAGGTTTCTGATCCATATAGGTTCTATATTCACTATATACCTCTCTAATCCTATCTAGGAGGACTTCATCCTCTGACATTTTCGTTAATTCTTCATAGCTCAACAAACCAAGCATCTCTATCACATTATGATTACATGATTTAAATAACTGGCGGTTGATAGAGAAGAATAAATTGAAGCCACTTGCGTTCCAAGTCCACCATAAGTTGTGTGCCATTTCATCCAAATATTTCAGAGAATTTGGTATTTGAGACTGTACGGTGAGAAGTTTCCAACTAGGGCAATTTACGTTTCGTACTTTAATGTTCATAGTCATAAATATTTAATTATGAGTGCGGTGTTTGGCTTTCTCTAGGGCAACACCATAAGCCATATAATAGTTTTTAATAAAATCTTTCCAAAGTGCCTGATGCGCAATATTGACTGCATTTTTATTTATAGCATTGCGTCGTTCTTTATCAAGGGATATAAATTCATGAATCACTGAAACAATTGACTGAACAACCTCTTCATAATTGCTATCTGTACGGTGTATAACTGCAACACCATCCAGTAAATGCCCCTCATGACCAAGTATTTTATTTACCCATTGTCCAAAACCAGAAAGGTCCGTTGTTAAACATGGTATTCCAAACGAAATACTTTCCAAACAAGTATATCCCCATGGTTCATAGTAGGAGGGATAAAGACAAAGATCATTTCCAATGAGCCAATCGTAATAATTAAGATTAAAGATATCATCTTTGCCATCAAGGTATGTGGGGCAGAGAAGCACATGAAATTTGCAGTTTTTATCGGTAGATATGCCATAGCTCTTCATCGTTGAAATAATACGGTCAGAATCCATATTATAAAGCCAGTGTGTAATAAAAGGGTCTTCTAACGGCGTACTGTCAGAGTTTTTAGAAACAAGTCGTTCTTGCAAATCCTGTCTCGGTCCATTCTTCCAGCATGGAACTGCAATTAAGGCCAAAACATCATGTTCCAATCGTTGCTTCTGAATTTTTGAAAAAGCATCAATCAGAACATCAAAACCTTTGCATCTGAAATCATTGCGCCCACTGGTGGAAATAATCACCGTATCTTCGGAATTCATTTCTGTACCCATGAGTTTGTTTGCTACGTTCAAAATAATTTTTCGAGCTTTATTTCGCTTTTTGCTAAACATGAAACCTTTTGGGATAAAGTTCTGATCAAAACCATTCATCAGAACCACGTCGGATTTTCTGCCGAAGAATTGTTCGCACTCTTTATTGGTTGTTTCACTCACAGTAGTCAGGCAGTCTGCATGAATCGCAGCTTGTTTTTCAATACTATGTTTTGCTTCCATGTGGAGTTCTTGCGCCATTTGGTCTCCATTATATGCTTTGAAATAATCATACAATGGCTTTTCATTTGTTGTGATGGAACGTCCAATACTCGTGGCATGAGTCGTAAAGACCGTGCCGATTTGTGGGCATTTTTTCCTAATATAGAGCAATCCACAGGCAGTCATCCATTCGTGAGCCTGAAAAACCACTTTATCTGTTGAACGTAAGAAATATGTAAAAATGCATTCTACAAGTTTTGCAGCCTCAAGAGAAAACATACAAGATTCATCGTAATCACCATAAGCTTTAGAGGAATCTACGCCAAAATCTTCCCACATTGTAGCGTATATTTTGTTTTTTTCTTTAAACATTGAAAAATAATCCACAAGAAATACGATGGGTAAACCTGGTATATTCCATCGACCTATTCGAGTGTGAATTCCTTGTATATTTGCCTTTTCACGCCAATCTTTTAGGAGTGAAGTATCTTCCAAAAAACTTGGGCTATTTTTTTCTTCGTTTATCCAAATATCGGGACCAATATAAAATATATGGTCATTATAATCATGTTGCATGGTCTTTGCTTGAGTAGACAAGACGGTGTAAATGCCTCCCACTTTGTTGCAAACTTCCCAGCTCGTTTCAAAAATGTAATTTGAAATTAATTCTTGTTCTTTCATAACTCCATTTTATTACTGACAGTAAATTATACTCATTGCAAATTTACTTTATTTTTTTCTTTATAGAGAGACTTACTTGAAACATTTCTTTTTTCTCAATTGTTTTTAGTGTAAATAAACAGTAGTATTTGGTTTTGACTTAAATATTTCTACATGCAAGTTGCATTTGAGTCTTGATTTTAAAAAGAAAGGATTGTGAAAGCAAAATAAGAAATGAGTAAATACTCTCGTTAATTTTTGTTTTTGCAATCTGATAGGGTCATTTCAGTATACAATGTTTGAATATTTCAAAAAATACAGAAGGAATATTTTTATCAATGCTACAATAATTCGAAAATTGTCGTGTGTATGTTACAAAAAAGAATTATCTTTGCAAGAATTATAAAACGAAAAACATTGTAGTACTGTTTTTTATGGAAAATAAAAGAGTTTATACTTTCGGTGGCGGCCATGCAGAAGGTCGTGCTGACATGCGTGAATTGCTTGGTGGCAAAGGTGCCAACCTTGCAGAAATGAATTTGATTGGAGTTCCTGTTCCTCCGGGTTTTACAATTACTACAGCAGTTTGCAACGAGTATTATGTAATTGGAAAAGAAAAAGTAGTAGAAGTTTTGCGTGAAGACGTGAAGAAGAGCATTCATCAGATAGAAGAACAAATTGGGATGAAATTTGGCGATGCTAAAAATCCACTACTTTTATCTGTGCGTTCTGGAGCACGCGCTTCCATGCCGGGTATGATGGATACGATTTTAAATCTTGGTTTGAATGATGAAGTTGTAGAGGGTCTATCCGCCAAAACTGGAAATCCACGTTTTGCTTATGACGCTTATCGTCGTTTTGTTCAGATGTATGGTGATGTAGTTCTTTGCCTTAAACCAACAAATAAAGAAGATATCGATCCATTTGAAGCTATTATTGAAAGCGTCAAGAAACAGCGCGGCATCGCGTTGGATAATGAATTGAATGTTGATGAGCTCAAACAACTAGTTACTCTATTCAAGAAAGCGATTAAAGAAAAGACCGGAAAAGAATTCCCAACAAATCCGGAAGAACAACTATGGGGTGCTATTTGCGCCGTATTCAACAGCTGGATGAACGAGCGCGCCATCCTTTATCGAAAGATGGAAGGCATACCTGCAGAGTGGGGTACTGCTGTTACTGTTATGGCCATGGTCTTTGGCAATATGGGAGACACTTCAGCTACAGGCGTTTGTTTCAGTCGCGATGCTGGTAATGGTGAAAATGTATTCAATGGTGAATGGCTTGTTAATGCTCAAGGTGAAGATGTTGTGGCTGGTATTCGTACTCCACAGCAGATTACCAAACTAGGTTCTCAGCGTTGGGCGCAACTTCAAAATGTTGACGAAGAAACACGCCGTTCCAAATATCCTTCTATGGAAGAGGCTATGCCTGAAATTTACAATCAACTGGATCAACTTCAAGAAAAACTGGAAAATCATTATCATGATATGCAGGACATGGAATTTACCGTTCAGCAAGGTAAACTTTGGTTCCTACAAACTCGTAACGGGAAGCGCACAGGTAGTGCTATGGTAAAGATTGCGATGGATTTACTGGATGAAGGTTTTATTGACGAAAAGACAGCTTTGGAACGTTGCGAGCCAAACAAACTGGATGAATTACTTCACCCCGTATTCGATAAGAATGGTTTAAAAAGCGCCATAATCCTTACTCGTGGACTTCCTGCATCTCCGGGTGCTGCATGTGGTCAGATTGTTTTCTTTGCCGATGATGCTGCCAAAATGGCTGCAGATGGTCATAAAGTTGTCATGGTTCGTATTGAAACTTCTCCTGAAGACTTGGCCGGTATGGCTGTTGCAGAGGGAATCCTTACAGCTCGTGGCGGTATGACATCTCACGCTGCTGTTGTTGCTCGCGGAATGGGTAAATGTTGTGTTTCAGGTGCCGGTGCCATTAATGTAAACTACAAAACTCGCACCGTTGAAATCGATGGCCAAATTCTAAAAGAAGGCGATTATATATCCATCAATGGTTCTAACGGACAAGTGTATAAAGGTATGGTTCAAACTAAAGCTGCCGAAATCAGTGGCGACTTCTCCAAATTAATGGATCTTTGCAAAAAATACACTAAACTTCAGGTTCGCACCAATGCAGATACTCCACATGATGCAGAAGTAGCTCGAAAGTTTGGAGCTGTTGGAATTGGTCTTTGCCGTACGGAACACATGTTTTTTGATAAAGAAAAGATTGTTGCCATGCGCGAGATGATTCTTGCTCCAGATCAAGAGGGCCGCAAAAAAGCTCTTGAAAAATTGTTGCCTTTCCAAAAAAATGACTTTGTTGGCATCTTTAAAGCTATGGATGGACTGCCTGTAAACATTCGTTTGCTCGATCCTCCTTTACATGAATTCGTTCCTCACGATTTGAATGGACAGCAGGAGATGGCAAATGACATGAACGTTAGTCTTGACTTTATTCAAAAGCGTGTTGAAAGTCTGATGGAACACAATCCAATGTTAGGTCATCGTGGTTGTCGTTTAGGAAATACTTATCCAGAAATTACGGAGATGCAGACACGAGCCATTCTCGGTGCTGCCATTGAACTGAAAAAGCAGGGTATGGATCCGAGACCAGAAATCATGGTTCCTCTCACAGGTACTGTTAATGAGTTTAACATGCAGGAACAGATTATTCGTGAAACTGCCGCTAAATTATTTGAAGAAGAAAAGATGGAAATTTCTTTCAAAGTTGGTACCATGATTGAAGTTCCCCGTGCAGCCCTGACAGCAGATTTAATTGCTGCTCAAGCTGAATATTTCTCTTTTGGAACAAATGATTTAACCCAGATGACTTTCGGTTATTCTCGTGATGATATTGCATCCTTCTTGCCGGTATATCTGGACAAGAAGATTTTAAAAGTAGATCCATTCCGTGTTCTTGATCAGGTTGGTGTTGGCCAACTTATTAAGATGGCAGTGAATAAAGGTCGTGCCACGCGCCCGAACCTGAAATGTGGTATTTGTGGAGAACATGGAGGAGAGCCTTCTTCTGTCAAGTTCTGCCACCAAATTGGACTTGACTATGTAAGTTGTTCTCCATTCCGAGTTCCTATTTCACGACTCGCTGCTGCTCAAGCTGTAATTGAAGAAAAATAGTAATTCTATCTTAATTATATGGGGCCTGCATAAACAATGCAGGCCCTTATTTTTGCTGATACGAAAAGTAAATGAAACATCACCTTCTCTGAGTGTCAAAAAATAAAGATAATCGAAGCGTAATCTATCATCTGAAGTGTTTTTAAATATTAAGATGATAAAAGTCAAGCATCATTGGTGATGTCGATATTCAAACATAATTATTCATAATTAGATAGTTAAACGAAAACAGGCTTGTCAAAAAAACAACATTCATTGACACAAAAAATACAACAAAGAAATTTTAAAATACAACAAGATTTGTGGAAAAAATGTCGCTATTCATCCTGCATAAAACAATGTCTTTATTTTATACTACTTATATCTTTGAAAAACAGACAAGTTATATACTTAACAGTATCCCGAAAAATACACTAAAAACACAACCCGGTTAGATGAACTGCTATTGGGCGTTTCACTGATTATTGTGAACCATAAAATTAAGTTTCTTTTTATTGTAAGAAGACCGGATTGTGTAAAATAATGATTCTTGTAAAAACTTAATCCGATTATTACTGCAAATAAAAAAAATAAAGTGAAAAGTATTCTGTCAACAGAATTTTTCAAGAGTGACGTCATTCATTATTGAACATGAAATCATAAAAGTTTCGTTTCATATTTTGTACTTCTCTTAAATAGCAGTAACTTTGCAGTCAAACTATCAGAGTTTATGCAACAGAAGATAATTATTTTGGATTTTGGTTCACAAACCACGCAATTAATAGGGCGCCGTGTTCGTGAATTGAATACTTTCTGCGAAATTCTTCCTTATAACAAATTTCCGTGGGAAGACAAAAGCGTGATTGGCGTGATTTTAAGCGGCAGTCCGATGAGTGTTTACGATAAAGAAGCTTTTAAGATTAACGTAGGCGAACTGCGTGACAAGTATCCCATTCTTGGCATTTGTTATGGCGCACAGCTAATTAGTTACGAAGGAGGTGGATGCGTGGAACCCTGTGGAAAACGCGAGTACGGCAGAGCGAGGTTGGAGTATGTAGACAAAAAATGTCCTTTGTTTCAAGGTTTCGAAGATCAAAGTCAAGTATGGATGAGTCACGGCGACACCATAACGGCCCTGCCAAAAGGATTCAAATGTACAGCTTCAACTGATGATGTAAAATATGCCGGGTTTCAAAGCGAAGACGAACAAGTGTTTGGCGTACAGTTCCATCCCGAAGTGTTCCACACAACACAAGGCACAGAATTATTGCGAAATTTTGTGGTAGACATTTGTGGTAGCCGCCAAGACTGGAGCGCTGCTGCTTTTGTTGAAACTACGGTAAAAGAACTACGTGAACAGTTAGGTCAGGACCACGTAATTTTGGGTTTGAGCGGAGGTGTCGATTCTTCTGTCTGCGCTACATTACTCCATCGTGCCATTGGAAACCATTTAACTTGCATTTTTGTAGATCACGGCATGTTGCGAAAGAATGAATTTGCTGATGTAATGAAGGAATATGAAGGACTTGGTCTGAACGTGATTGGCATAAATGCGAGCAAAAAATTCTTTAGTGAACTTTCCGGTGTTATCGAGCCCGAACATAAGCGTAAGATTATAGGCGCTGGCTTTATCGACGTATTCGATGAAGAAGCACAGAAAATCACGGATGCCAAATGGCTAGCGCAAGGCACTATATATCCTGACCGTATTGAAAGTCTGAATATTACTGGTCGCACCATCAAAAGCCATCACAATGTTGGTGGCTTGCCTGAAAAGATGAATCTCAAACTCTGCGAGCCATTAAAGTGGTTATTTAAAGATGAAGTACGCAGAGTAGGACGCCAATTACAAATGTCGGATAAATTAATTAATCGTCATCCCTTTCCAGGACCAGGTTTGGCCGTAAGAATATTGGGAGATGTTACTCCGGAAAAAGTACATGTATTGCAGGAGGCTGACGATATCTTTATTAAAGGACTTTACAAATGGAATCTGTATGATAAGGTTTGGCAGGCAGGTGTGATTTTGTTACCGGTAAAAAGTGTTGGAGTCATGGGTGACGAGCGCACGTATGAGCGTGCTGTGGCTTTGCGTGCAGTGACAAGTACCGATGCCATGACAGCAGATTGGGCGCGTCTTCCGTATGACTTTATAGCTGAAATAAGTAATGAAATTATTAATAATGTGCAGGGCGTTAATCGTGTCTGCTATGATATATCATCAAAACCACCTTCAACCATCGAGTGGGAATGAATAATTAACGTGCTGCGAAATAATGTATTACGTTGAAAAACGGATAGAAGTAGCAATGGCTCACAGCCTAAATTTGAGCTATGCTAGCAAGTGTTCGAATATCCACGGACACAATGCCATTATTGTGGTATATTGTAAAGCAAAAGAATTGAATGCAGACGGTATGGTGTTAGATTTTACACAAATCAAAAAAATAATTAAGGATTTGCTCGATCACAAATATGTGAATGATTTAGTAAATTTTAATCCCACGGCAGAGAACTTAGCACGATGGATTTGTGAACACATTCCACACTGCTATAAAGTTAGTTTCCAAGAATCAGAAAACAATAAGGCTGTATATTGTATTGACGATGATTAAGAAGCCTGTCAACGAAATTTTTTACAGCTTGCAGGGTGAAGGGTTTTATGCCGGACGTTCTGCAATTTTTATCCGCTTCTCAGGATGTAATCTGCGCTGTTCTTTCTGTGACACTGATCACACGGCATGCACACTCATGACAAATAGTGAAATTTTGCAGACTATTTGTAATTATCCCACTGATTTTGTTGTTCTTACAGGCGGAGAACCTGCACTGTATATAGATACCGAATTTGTGGAAATGCTCCACAAAGCCGGAAAGTATGTGGCAATAGAAACAAATGGAACCCGCATTCTGCCCGAGAATTTAGATTGGGTGACCGTATCTCCAAAAAACGATTTCTGTGAGGATGCAGAAGTAGTTATTCAAAAAGCAGACGAGCTGAAAATGGTTTTTCTTGGGCAAGATATGGAAAAACATCTGACAAAACCGCTTGCAAAGTATCATTTTTTACAGCCCTGCGATACAGATGATGAAATAAAGAATAAAGAAAATCTTGATGACTGCATTCTTTATTGTTTGAAGCATCCAGAATGGAGACTTTCTTTGCAAATCCATAAATTAATAGGTATTCGATAAAAATATTTTGTCATGTCTATTCCTGTTCGTCTATTTTTTTCTTGGCTATTAGCGATTTTGCCCCTTGCTTCGCAGGCCGCTTTCAATGATTGGTTTGAGGATCGCACACTCCGCATGGATTATATATTTTCAGGGAATAGTGTTGAACAAAAAATTAGTCTAGACGAAATGTTCAGCTTACCTTATTGGGCAGGTCGCCGGAACAATTTGGATAGTTTGCTGTTGGCAGGAAACGGACAAATTATGATGCGTGATGCTGCAAGTAACAAATTAATTTATTGTCAATCCTTTTCAAGTCTTTTTCAAGAATGGCAGCTCACAGAGGAAGCACGCAACAGTTATAAATCATTTGAAAATTGTTTTCTACTACCTTTTCCCAAACAGCGTGTACTAATAACTATTAACCTATCCGATAGTTATCGGCATATAACTTCCGAGGTAACGATACCTGTAGATCCCAAAGATATTCAAATCAGAAAATTGGATAATGTTCATGCTTTACCACACAAAAAACTTCTAGACAACGGCAATACAAAAGATTGTATTGATATTGCGGTTCTGGCAGAAGGCTATCGTGTAGACCAAATGGATTCTTTCTATTGTGATGTAGCCAGAATGGAAAATGAACTGTTCGAACATGAGCCATTTAAAACTTATAAAAATCGCTTTAATATCATTGCTGTAGCTTCTTCTTCAGAGGAAACGGGTGTAAGTGTGCCAAGCAAAGGAGAATGGAAACAAACTGCAATTGGAGCTCAATTTGATACATTTTATAGTGACCGTTACCTGACAACACTTCATTTAAAACGAATGCAGGATTTGTTGACCGGTATTCCTTATGAGTATATTGTTATTTTGGTGAATTCGGATATTTATGGCGGTGGCGGAATCTACAATTTATATATGCTTTCTACTATCCACAACAAACAGTCTCTTCCAGTTTGTGTTCACGAATTTGGACATAGTTTTGCAGGACTGGCAGATGAATACAGTTATAGTGATGATACCCAACCTTATTATCATTCCAGCGTAGAACCGTGGGAAAAAAATATCACGACACTTGCCAATTTTAAAGAGAAATGGGCCGACATGTTGAAACCAAATACACCAATTCCAACTCCTGAAAACAAAAAAGAAAAGAACGATTACCAGCATATTGGAGTATTTGAAGGTGCCGGATATTTATCAAAAGGAGTCTACCGTCCAGCTCAAGATTGTCGTATGAGGGTAAACAACGTACCTGCTTTTTGTCCGGTTTGTCAGCGTGCAATTCAGAACGTAATTCTTTTTTATACAAAATAAAGAATTTGTTTATTTTACATTTGTGGATAGGAGAACGATCCATCTTACAAAAAAGGCTTTTAGATAATATTAGAAGAAAAAAATAGTTACAACGTTTAGTCACTTGTACGCTTTCAGTAATTTTCAACAAATCACATAGTAGCTTGAAAAAACAAGCTTTTTTATTTCGTTCTTATCTCGTTTTGCAGTAACTTTGCAGCTAAAACCGCAATAATGGAGCAGCTAAAGCATGAATGTGGTGTGGCGATGGTTCGTCTGCTCAAACCTTTAGAATATTATAAAGAGAAGTACGGTACATGGTCTAAAGGTTTGGATGAACTCTATTTGCTGATGGAAAAACAGCATAATCGCGGTCAGGAAGGAGCAGGCGTTGCCTGCGTCAAAATGACTTCTTCACCCGGAGAAGAATACATGTTTCGAGAAAGGGCACTTGGTGCTAGTGCTATTAAGGAAATTTTTTCCAAAATTCATCACTCAATCAATGAAATTCCTATCACACAACGTAATGATTTGAATTACGTCAAAGAGCGTATCCCTTTTTCAGGTGAAATTTATATGGGGCATTTGCGCTATTCGACAACAGGACGTAGTGGAATTTCAAATGTACATCCCTTTTTAAGACGAAACAACTGGAGAGCAAAAAATCTGTGCCTCTGTGGAAATTTCAATATGACCAACGTTGATGAAATTTTCAATCAAATTGTAGGATGTGGACAACATCCGCGTGAATACGCAGACACATTCATTCTGTTGGAACAATTGGGGCACCGCCTTGATCGCGAAAGTGAGCGTTTGTTTCAAGAAGCAACGGAAAAAGGCTTGAATGGACAGGAGATTACCTGTTATATTGAAGAAAAACTAGACATGGCCAATGTATTGCGCAGTTCCTGTGAGATTTGGGACGGCGGATATGTAATTTGTGGCATGACAGGAAGTGGAGAAATGTTTACTATGCGCGATCCGTGGGGAATCCGTCCTGCATTCTGGTATAAGGACGAAGAGCAAATTGTAATTGCATCAGAACGTCCCGTTATTCAAACGACACTATTTGTGGAGTCACAGCAGATAAACGAGCTCAAACCTGGACAAGCCCTGATTGTAGATTTAAAAGGCAAAATGCGCTTGGTACAAATTTTGGAACCCAAAACTTTAAGTTCCTGCTCTTTTGAACGAATCTACTTCAGTCGTGGTAGCGATGTAGACATTTACAAAGAACGCAAAGCGTTAGGGCGTCAGTTATTACATCCCATACTTAAAGCTATTGATGGCGACATTAAGCATACTGTATTTTCTTTTATTCCCAATACTGCAGAAGTTGCTTTTTACGGTATGATAGAGGGATTTAATGAATATTTGAACAAACAAAAAAAAGACCGAATTTTAAATTTGGGACCCCAAGCTACGGCAGAACAACTGAATGAAATTTTATCCGAAAAGGTACGAATTGAGAAGGTAGCTTGGAAAGACATTAAGATGCGTACATTCATTGCTGAAGGAAATAGCCGCAATGATTTGGCAGCACACGTATACGACGTGACTTACGGTTCTTTAAAACCAGGTATAGACAATTTGGTTATTATAGATGACAGTATCGTAAGAGGCACTACACTGCGCGAAAGCATTTTGCGTATTTTAGACCGCTTACATCCGAAAAAGATTGTAGTGGTATCCTCATCTCCACAAATTCGTTATCCTGATTATTATGGCATTGACATGTCACACGTAGAAGAATTCATTGCTTTTCGCGCTGCAATAGAGCTGCTAAAAGATAATGATATGGAACACTTAATTGAAGACATATACTCCAAATGTAAAGCACAGGAACATTTGCCCAAAGAGCAAGTCGTAAATTATGTAAAAGATATTTACAAACCTTTTTCAGCGGAAGAAATATCTGGAAAAATGGCCGTCATGCTACGTGCTAAAGATGTGAAAGCAGATATCAGTATCGTTTATCAGACTATGGGCGGACTCCATAAAGCTTGTCCTAATCATCCTGGCGATTGGTATTTCAGCGGAAATTACCCCACGCCCGGTGGTACAAAGCGCGTAAATGGAGCATTTATCGATTTTATAGAAAAAATTTATCATCGAGGCGTGTGAGAGAAAAGCGCCGAAAGAAAGACATAAACCGAAAGAATGAAAAATGTAACACTACTCCTTGACGACGGGACCGAATTCCATGGAAAGTCGTTCGGATACGAAAAGCCCATTGCGGGCGAAGTGGTTTTCAATACAGCCATGATGGGTTATCCGGAAAGTTTGACGGATCCCTCTTATGCAGGACAGATATTAACATTGACTTATCCTCTAATAGGTAACTATGGTGTCCCTCCTTTTACGGTGGAACCAAATGGGATTGCCACATTCATGGAGAGTGACCGCATTTATGCTTCTGGTCTCGTTGTGAATGAATATAGTGGTGATTACAGTCACTGGAATGCATTTGAAAGTCTAGCTGATTGGCTAAAACGAGAAAAAATACCCGGAATCACAGGCATTGACACACGAGAACTAACAAAAATCTTACGTGAACATGGTGTAATGATTGGAAAAATCATTTTTGATGATCAGAAAAACAATATCCCGTCCGCACAGTATTCAGGTGTAAATTATGTAGCTCAAGTAAGTTGTAAAGAAATTATATACTATAATAAGGGAACTGGCAAAAAAGTAGTTCTTGTAGATTGCGGAGTAAAGAATAACATCATCCGAGAATTGTTGAGTCGCAATTTGGAAGTTATTCGTGTCCCTTGGAATTATGATTTCAATACGTTAGATTTTGATGCACTCTTTCTCGCAAACGGTCCTGGAGATCCAGACACCTGTATTGATACGGTGAATAACATCCGTAAATTCCTGAAAGCTGAGACAGTGCGTCCTTGTATGGGGATCTGTATGGGCAATCAATTATTATCTAAAGCTGCAGGTGCCTCCATTTACAAACTGAAATACGGTCACCGCAGTCATAACCAACCGGTTAGGCTTGTTGGAACAAATAAATGTTACATTACCAGCCAAAATCATGGTTATTGTGTAGATAACGAAACACTACCCAAAGAATGGAAACCCCTCTTCCTCAATATGAACGATGGTTCAAATGAAGGTGTAAAACATGAAAGCCGCCCATGGTTTAGCGTACAATTCCACCCTGAAGCCTGTAGCGGCCCAATAGATACGGAATTTCTTTTTGATGATTTCATTAAGATGTTAAACTAAAGCCCTCAACTCATTCAAAATTAAGCAAGAAAGATGAAACAACAAGGAATAAAAAAAGTACTGCTTCTAGGTTCAGGAGCATTAAAGATTGGTGAGGCAGGAGAGTTTGACTACTCTGGCTCACAAGCACTAAAGGCACTGAAAGAAGAAGGTATCGAAACAGTTCTTATTAATCCGAACATTGCTACCGTGCAAACTTCAGAAGGTTCTGCAGACCAAATTTACTTTTTGCCGGTAACTCCATATTTTGTAGAAAAAGTTATTGCCAAAGAAAAGCCTGATGGTATTCTGCTTGCTTTTGGAGGACAAACGGCCTTAAACTGTGGGGTAGCACTATCTCAAGCCGGTGTATTTGAAACATACAAAGTAAAAGTATTAGGTACTCCTGTTCAGGTAATTATGAACACGGAAGACCGTGAACTCTTTGTTGAAAAATTGAATGAAATAGATGTTAAAACAATTAAGAGTCAGGCTTGTGAAAATGCAAAACAAGCTCGCCAGGCTGCCAAGCAACTGGGATATCCAGTCATTATTCGCGCAGCCTATGCATTAGGAGGGCTTGGTTCCGGTTTCTGTGATAACGAAGAAGAACTGAATGTTATTGTAGAAAAAGCCTTTTCATTCTCCCCACAAGTGTTGGTTGAAAAGAGTCTGAAAGGATGGAAAGAAATAGAATATGAAGTAGTACGCGACCGTTTTGACAACTGTATTACGGTGTGTAACATGGAGAATTTTGACCCGCTAGGCATTCACACAGGCGAAAGTATTGTAGTAGCTCCGTCACAAACGCTCTCAAATACAGAATATCACAAATTGCGTGCCTTAAGTATCAAAATTGTGCGTCATATTGGTATTATTGGTGAATGCAATGTACAATATGCCCTCGACCCGCAATCCGAAGATTACCGAGTCATTGAGGTTAATGCACGATTAAGTCGTTCCTCAGCTTTGGCTTCGAAAGCCACTGGATATCCCTTGGCTTTTATAGCCGCAAAATTGGGCTTGGGCTATGGATTGTTTGAACTAAAAAATTCTGTGACACGCACTACGAGCGCTTTTTTTGAACCAGCATTAGATTATATTGTGTGCAAAATTCCACGGTGGGATTTGAGTAAATTTCACGGTGTAGATCACGAGATTGGTTCTAGTATGAAATCAGTCGGTGAAGTTATGGCCATCGGACGCAGCTTTGAAGAAACCATTCAAAAAGGTTTGCGCATGATCGGACAGGGCCTACACGGTTTTGAGGAAAACAAAGAAATTGCCATTGACAATATAGAAGAATCTTTGAAAGAACCAACAGATAAACGTTTGTTAGTCATAGCAAAAGCTTTTGCAAATGGCTATACGATAGATCAGATTCACGAACTTACACGGATTGACAAATGGTTTCTGCAAAGATTGCATAATATTTGGCAAACTGATTTGGAACTTCACCGTAATAGCAACGTGAGTTTGTTAGATGCTGAATTACTCTGCAAAGCTAAAAAACAAGGCTACTCAGACTTTCAGATTGCTCGTGCATTGGGTATGGAAAAAGAAATGGAAATCGAAAAAGCTATTCTAATAGTCCGTAAACGTCGCAAACAATTAGGTATTCTGCCAACTGTAAAACAAATTGACACTCTGGCTGCGGAATACCCTGCACAAACTAATTATCTCTATATTACTTATAATGGTACTGGTAATGATGTTGTATATGAACGAGATAAACGTTCTGTTATTGTACTTGGTTCTGGCGCATATAGAATTGGGAGCTCAGTAGAATTTGACTGGTGTGGAGTGCAAGCTCTCTCGACTATCCGCAAAGAGGGTTATCGTAGCGTCATGATAAACTATAATCCAGAAACTGTTTCAACAGACTATGATATGTGTGATCGTCTCTATTTTGACGAGTTGACTTTTGAACGTGTAATGGATATTATAGATTTGGAAACACCATATGGTGTTGTAGTATCTACAGGTGGACAAATACCAAATAATTTAGCATTGCGTTTAGATGCTCAACTAGTACCTATTTTAGGTACAACAGCTAAAAATATAGACAATGCAGAAGACCGTGAAAAATTTTCTGAAATGTTGGGACGAATCGGAGTGGACCAGCCAGAATGGAGTGCCCTAACAAATATGGATGATATTAACCGTTTTATTGAAAAAGTTGATTTTCCTGTTTTAGTACGCCCATCATATGTTCTTTCTGGCGCTGCAATGAATGTTTGTTCTAATCAGGAAGAACTTGAACGTTTTCTGAAATTAGCTGCGAATGTATCACAGAAACACCCTGTCGTTGTAAGTCGCTTTATTGAACACGCCAAAGAAATTGAAATGGATGCTGTGGCCCGAAATGGTGAAATAATTGCCTATGCCATTAGTGAACACATTGAATTTGCAGGTGTTCATTCAGGAGATGCTACCATTCAATTTCCTCCTCAGAAAATATATGTAGAAACTGTAAGGCGTATTAAGAAAATTTCACGCCAAATTGCTCAACAACTACAAATAAGCGGTCCTTTTAATATTCAATATTTGGCCCGTGAGAATGAAATTAAGGTTATTGAGTGTAATTTGCGCGCTTCTCGAAGTTTTCCCTTTGTAAGCAAGGTATTGAAAATAAACTTTATTGAACTTGCCACCAAGGTGATGTTAAATATTCCAGTTACACCGCCTTCACGCAATTTGTTCGATTTGGATTATGTAGGAATTAAAGCTAGTCAGTTTTCCTTTAACCGTTTGCAGAATGCTGATCCAGTGCTCGGTGTTGATATGTCTTCGACAGGAGAAGTAGGTTGCCTTGGAGACGACACAGCTCACGCACTTATGAAAAGCATGCTCTCCGTAGGACAACGTATCCCGCAAAAAAATATTCTTATTTCAAGTGGCTCTGCCAAACAAAAAGCAGAATTACTAGATGCCTGTAAAATGCTTGTAGAACATGGATATGAACTTTTCGCAACTAGTGGAACAAGTAGATATCTTACGGAAAACGGCATTAAAAATGAACTTGTATATTGGCCCAGCGAGGATGGAAATCCACAAGCACTGAAAATGCTTCATGAACATAAAATAGATTTGGTAATTAATATCCAAAAAAATCTAACTCCAACAGAATTAACAAACGGGTATAAAATTCGCCGTTCTTCAATAGACCTTAATATTCCGCTTATCACTAACGCCCGTCTGGCTTCAGCTTTTATTTATGGCTTCTGTACTTTAAGTATGGATGATTTGGCTATTAAGAGTTGGTCTGAATATGGGATTGAGGATTAAAATTGTAATATCAAAGCAACATTATTATCGAAAAAACAACTATAATCATCGACAAAGCCAAAAAAAATAAAAAGAAGGCTGAGACGGTGATAAATAAGAAAAAATAAATTTGCTCATTTCATTTAAATCCGTATTTTCGTACCAAATAAGTTTTAAAAAATTGCGCTATGAAGAAGTTTTTGTTATTCATTTCAGCATTCTGCGCATTGCCTTTTTTGTCAGTTGCTCAGAACGATGTTTACTACATTCCCTCTAAATCAGTGAATGAAGTGACGGTAAAAGATCGTCAGATCTCAGCAAATGAAGATAAAAAAGAAGAGCCCTATTACGATGAACATCATAATATTTCTAATAGGGATATTGATGACTATAATCGTAGAGGATCCTATGATTCAAAATCTTCTGATGTAGATTCAATTGATCCTGAACAGCAATCACAGATGGAGGATGACAATGATTATGCTTCCACAAAAATGATCATACGGTTTCATGCCCCGGTGTCAAGCATAATTGTCAGTAGTCCTTATTATTGGGATGTTTGCTACGGTAATACGTGGGACACCTACAATGATGATTGGGCGTTCGACTTGCCTAGTTGGTCTTATTGGACTTATGCTTACGACCCTTGGTATTACAATCGTTGGTGGTACCGTACATGCTGGGATTATACATGGGGGTGGTATGACCCTTGGTGGGGATCTAATTACTGGGGTTGGGGACGACCTATTTATTGGGGCTGGGACCGTCCATATTACGGAAGATGGGGTGGATATGCCCATCATGATGGTTGGGGAGGCCATGGAGGTTTTGTTCCGGGATTTGAACATATGGCTGGTGGTGGCCGTCAGATGATGGCAAATACGAGTTCTATAAAAAGTGGAAGTGCTGGTGGATTTATACGTCAGGGCGGTTCAAATTATCGTTCCATGTATACAAACAATCAAGGTGCCAACCAAAGTTATTCTACACTTTCCAAAAGTTTTCGAATGAATGGACTTGATGGTAGATCAAACAGTACAGCTATTCGTTCCGGTGGAGGTTTATCACGCTCTAATAGTAATTACTATAACCGATCCAATTCTAATTCTAATCAGAACCAAAATAGTAACCGTTCATCAAATTATAATTATACGCCATCACGCACTAGTACAGTCCAAGAAAATTCCACATCGACGCCTTCACGCAGTTATAATAGCGGTTCTTCGTCTCCAGGTCGAAGTGGAGGTTTTCCTTCAGGTGGTAGTAATCGTGGCGGTGGAGGTGGTTTTTCACGCGGTAGTGGCGGTCGCCGTTAATATTTCGAATGAACGATAATTAAAATCTGAATTTTTGATAAAGATGAAAAATAGATTGTTTTTTCTGGGATTGTGTACATTACTCCCAACTTTAATATCAGCACAAGATATTTATCAAATGGAATCTTTTTCTAAAGAAGATTTAAATGGAACAGCTCGCTACGTAGGTATGGGTGGCGCGATGAGCGCGCTAGGAGCAGATATTTCTGTAATGAATACAAACCCAGCTGGTATTGGTTTATTTCGACATAGTGATGTAGCAACTTCCTTTGGCTTTATGACACAGGAAGATGGTGAAGAATTTGATAGCAAAGATAAAACTCACATGTCTTTTGACCAGATAGGTTTTGTATACTCTATGTATGTTGGAGGAAAAGATTGCCGTTTCATTAATTTTGGCTTTAATTATCATAAGTCGAAAGATTTCAATGGGTTAATTAAAGCTGATTTCGTACCAGCCAATTTTGCTTCACAAACTTGGCAAATGGCAGATTTGGCAGCTTATTGGGGCGGGGCTCCAAAGGCAACGCCATTATCTAATATGGGTTATGAAACTTGGCTTATTGATTCTTTAGGAACAAATGCCTATGGCGCATCTTCAAATGCTTATCGCAAAGCTGAGTGGGGGAGCATTCAATCTTACGATTTCAATATTTCAGCAAATCTTTCAGAACAGTTTTATTTGGGTTTAACCATTGGCGCATATAATGTGGATTACAATAGTTATTCTCTTTATGGAGAAAATATTGTAAATAGCAACAATGTTGCTACCGGGAATTATACACTTTCTAATGATCGAAATGTTTCAGGTTCTGGTTTTGATGTTAAATTAGGCTTCATCGCACGTCCTATTACTGATTCACCATTTCGCATTGGCGTTGCCATTTCGTCACCTACCTTCTATAATTTAAGGAGTAAGACTTATTCCCGCATTGTAACAAATTATAAGGATGACAATACTACTTGGGATCACTATACTGATATTACTGGATATGATTACAATATTCATACACCATGGAAATTTAATTTTAGTTTGGGACATACCATAGCCAACTGCTTAGCCATCGGAGCTGAGTATGAATATTCAGATTACTCTAAAGCTAAAGTTACTTATAACGATGGTTATGATTACGATGGTTGGAGTAGCAGTGAAACAGATGATCATGAATTAAATAATCAAGCTACTCGTCACTTGAAAGGCGTAAGTACATTTAAACTAGGAGCAGAATGGATGATTGATCCAATGGTGGCTATTCGAGTGGGATACAACTATATTTCTTCTCCATTTAAAGAGGGGGCATATGCAAATCAAACCATTAATAGTGCTTCTATTGATTATGCTACATCTACAGACTACATGAACTTAACAGGAATAAACCGATACACAATAGGTCTTGGATTAAACTTTGGAAATGTATATGTAGATGCTGCTTGCCAATATCAACATCAGAGTGGTTATTTTTATCCATTTAACACGCAGAAAGGCATTGACACAAACGTAAACGAATGTCTATCGCAAAAAATTAATTTAAGCAAAACACAAATACTATTTACTTTAGGTTATAAGTTTTAAGTACTAAATTAAAATTTTTCAAGGGACGAGACCAAAAGTTTCGTCCCTTTTAATTATAAATAGTCGGTCCTTAAGAAGAGGGTATTTTATTTTGTAATAGAAGTTACAACTGAAATTGGTTGTGTTTTTTGTGTCAACAGACATTTCAAAATGAAGCACAAAAGAGCGTTCATGGCTCTTTTGAAGTTGAAAGCAGCTGCTGCGAGCCACAAGTTCATGACATTCCCCGCAACACCCTTGAGAAAGTTGCGTGACATACGATGATCAAATTTTAAGTACCCGATTGTTGGTTCCATTCGCTGCCCTGCGGCAAAATAACTTGTGCTGCTTCTTTTTATTTCGATAAGAATCCGTTTTCTTTTGCGTTCCGGGTATCAGAATATTCACTCCCAAACATTCTTTTACGCCCCGATAACCACGGTCACATGCCACAAGCTCAGGTAACTGTCTCGTATTGTTCGGAATTTGTTCCAACGTTCCTTCGAATGTTTTACTGTCATGCTTTTTGCGGAAAGAAACAGCACCAACAATCAAATCCTAGATTCAAGAACTTGGTACAAAAAGTTGTTTTAAAAACATGAAAAGCACTCGGGTAAGCCAAGCGGCAGGGTGCAGAGAGCCCCAGTGAGCGTCAATGAGCAATACATGAAAGAAAAAGGGAGACCAATCTGGCTCAGTCGTTAAAGTTGGGGATTTAACAAATTGTTCCTTTTTGGGCTAATATGACAAAAGTGTGCTTAAAATTCTTGTAACTCTTTAATAGTCATTATCTTTGTTCCATTTATATTTTTATGGCAAAAAATCTGCTTTTATTGCGGCTCAAATACAACTATCAAACGAGGCCATTTGAAGGGCTTCCAACGTTAGTATTGTAAATCGTGTGGAAGAACTTTTGTTGGTCATAAACGTTTAACAGAAGAAACGGTAAACAGAAGTTATTCGAAGGGTAACTTGACAGTGAAGGATTTGTCTGAAGAGTTTGGCGTATCCCCTAGGACTATCTATAGAAAGTTATCTTAGACTTACAATGAATTGCTTCCTGTTAAGCCTGTCCGTCCCATTGTGGTTCTCATGGATACCACCTATTGGGGTCGTAACTTCGGCATAGTAATCATAAAGGATTCTTTGCGTGGAGATGTCCTTTGGTATAAGTTCATTGATAGACATGAACGACTTGAGGATTATAAAGAAGGTATTACACATTTAGAGAACTGTGGTTATACAATAGAAGCTATTGTAAGTGATGGTTTTAAGGGACTTAGGCAGATGTTCCCTAATTATAAATTCCAGTTATGCCAGTTTCATCAGGTGATGACTATTAAAACAAAATTGACCTCCAGGCCTAAGCTTGAAACATCAAAGGAATTACTGAGAATAGCCTTAATGTTATGCCATACGGATAAAGAATCGTTTGTTGGTGCATTAGATATATGGTATGAAAAATGGGAAGACTTCCTAAAGGAACGAACGATCTGTGAAAATGGAAAATCACACTACACGCACAAAGCTGTACGAAGTGCATATCTAAGTCTTAAACGGAATATGCCATGGCTTTGGACATGGTTTGATTATCCTAA
>Ga0183100_1000260_pt1 | contig 55931 bp, 42 predicted proteins | sample Biomet2_FD_127789 | JGI IMG/M metagenome (GOLD analysis project Ga0183100, IMG submission 127789) | Microbial communities from bioreactor (seeded with anoxic lake sediment) at LBNL, California, USA - Biofuel metagenome 2 | ecosystem: Engineered > Bioreactor > Anaerobic > Unclassified ... | reverse complement strand
CGGATAGTCAATATACCATTACCAAAGATGACGTTGGTAAAATAATCAAAGTATTTGTCTACGATAAATCTTCTAAAAAGTTTGCTGCATCTTCGTTAGAATATGCCATAACAAACGATTCATATGATAATATGACTGAGCTTTTTCTAGACAAAGGACCTATTTCAATAACTGGTAGTAGTGTCAGTGGTTTTGATCAAAACGGCAAGGCTGTAACAACAGCCAATACGAATGGATACATCATTACGCAAAAAGATCCGACTTGTGATAACCAAGTTACGATTAATGGCGGAACACATAATATTGTCATGCAAAACATCAATTTGGTCAGTGAGAAAAACAATGTATTAATAGAGGGCAATGCCAAGGTTAAAATGATGTTGCGCGGAATGAATACAGTCATTTATAAAAAACCAGAAAGTTCAGCGGCTATTGAAGTTCAAGGAGGCTCCAGCATATCCATTAACGGATCGGCAAATGACAGACTGCATGTTTCTCATTTTATAGATGCTTATGCTGCATACAGCGGTGCAGGTATCGGTGGCACTTTCAAAGGATCATGCGGTGATATTACAATAAACGGTGGTGAAGTTATTGCGATTGGTGGAACCGGTGCTGCTGGCATCGGTGGATCCAGTGAAACGACTTCTATGGGCAAAATCATGATTAACGGTGGTAATATATTTGTATTAGGTTTTGGCGATAATGCGGCCGGTATTGGAACAGGTTATATCCTTCCAAGTCAAATAGAAGCTGGTACTGGCGGTGAAGTTGAAATTAATGGTGGCGTTATTGTAGCACAAGGTACTGCTAACTGGTCCATTGCACCAAATGGTGCAGGTACAGCGATTGGTGCAGGTCCTAACGATCATTTAAAGAGTGTTACCATTAATGGCGGCACAATTAATGCTGTTGCTGGTACTAATTATACGTCAGATGCATGTAAGGCTGTTGACATAGGAAACAGTGGTCATGCAGATGGCATATCATCAATTCCCGCAACGCCAGTTATTATCAACGGTGGTAGCATTATATCACAGAATAAAAATATCGCATTTCCTAAAAATGAAGACGGCAAAAATGTGAAACTAGCGGTATATGATACGGGACTGATTAACCAACTTGTTACGATTAAAAACGGTGATTATACGTTCCAAGCTACCACAGAACAAGATGGTAAATTGTATTTGTATCTTAAAGATGCTCCTAAGTCTATGACATTAAAGAGCGTCGATAGCGCAGCATCCTATACGGCGAACTACAATGCGGCGGTTTCTAAAAAATCTGTCAACTTAACGGATATTGAAAATCATTGGGCACATGATGCTATTGTATCAATGGCTCAAGAAGGAATTGTCAGTGGTAATGCAGACAATAAATTCGAGCCAGATAAAAATGCAACTCGTGCAGAGTTTGCTAAAATGATAGATACGGCATTTGGTTATAGTGCAAATAGTAGTAACACTGCATTTTCCGATGTATCAGCTAATGCTTGGTATGCTCCTTATGTAGCTGCTGCGACGGCGAACAAGGCTATGAGCGGTATTACGGAAAACAGCTTTTTGCCTGAATCTTCTTTAACACGTGAGCAAATGGCTAGTGTACTTGCTAGAGTTCTCAAAAATAAGGGCATATCATTCATAACCAATGGGGAAACACAAAAATTTGCTGATGATAGTGCTATTTCATCTTGGGCAAAGGATGATGTATATTTGATGCTGGCAAATGGTTACGCTTCTGGTGAAGGCGCGAATAATTTTAATCCGCAAGGTTACGCAACAAAAGCTGAAGTTGCATCTATGATTCAAAGAATCTTAGCTACTTCACAGCCTATTTCTTAATCAATATAAAAGGTGGGCTTTTGCCTGCCTTTTATCCAATATTAATGCTTTATAAAAGGTCATATAACTTTAGAATAGGGGGGATTGTGTCTATGAAAGTAAAAAAGGGTAAAAAATTTTTAGCGTTAGTCTTAACTATAGTTTTTATTTGTTCGAGTTTTACCTTCCCAGTTACCGCACAGGCCGCAACGTTATCGTTTGGTGACCTTTTTAGCAGTAAAACTGAAGTGGATAAAACAGCCCTATCAGATGCTATTTCAGAGGCAGCTTCAACAGTATCAAGCGCTATTGTAAGTGCCGATGGGGCAAATGTAAGCAAAGGCGTAAGTTGGGTGACACAAAAGGTTATGACAGCTTATACGTCGGCAATTACAGCGGCTAAAGCAGTGTATAGTGATAGTAGTGCGACGCAGATTGAAGTGGATAGCGCCGCAGGCATATTAAACGTGGCTACAACCGCTTTTTCGTCAGCTATAAGTGTTGGAACAAAGATAGGCTCGATGACTATTGTTGATAAAACAGAACTTTTAAATGCTCTAGCAAAGGCTACTTTGGCAAAAGTGGATGTTGCAATTGCTACGGATGCGGCAAACGTTTCTAAATCTGTTAATTGGGTGACGAATGATGAGATGACAGCATTAACGAATGCTATCACAGCTGCCGAAGCGGTATATAGTAAAAGCGATGCTACAGAAGCTGAAGTAAAGAGCGCAATTAGCGCTTTAAACACCGCCATTAATACGTTTAATACAGCTTTCAAAGCTGGTGCGGCAGCTGTGGTAAAAAGTGATTTGAGTACGCTTATCAGTCAAGCTAATTCCATATTGGCATCTGTTAAAATAAGTACTATTTCATCGACCGTATCGCAAGGCTGTGATTGGGTATTAACTGAAGAAATGACAGCATATAAAGCCGCTATTGCTGTAGCAAATCAAGTTTATGAAAGTAATACGGCAACAGAGACCGACATTTTGGCGGCTATAGAGGCGCTTCATAAAGCTAATGTAACATTTGTTTCTTTAATAAAAAAAGGGACATCATTGACAAATACTTCCGATAGTCCTAGTATTGGTGGGACCACAACTTCAACTCCGCCAACTTCATCGACTAGTTTAACAGATATTGCTAACCATTGGGCGTATGATGCTATTGTTGCACTGGAGGCAAAAGGTATCATTAGCGGCACCACAGATGGTAAATTTGAGCCAGATTTGGCGGCAACTCGTGCTGAATTGGCTAAAATGGTAGCGACAGCTTTTGATTATACAACAAGTAAAATCTCTTCTGGTTTTTCTGATATAACCAGTAGTGATTGGTATTCTACGTATGTCAATGCGTTATCAGAAAATAAAATTATCAGTGGCATGACAGACTCGATATTTTCACCGAATACGGCTATTACACGTGAGCAATTAGCAACCATTGTTTATCGTATTTTAGAGGATAAGGGTGTAACACTCGCGCCTAGTAGCACGACGACACTATTTGCTGATGATAGTTCAATTTCTTCTTGGGCTAAAGAGGCTGTTTATACACTAAAGGCCAATGGTATCATATCTGGTGAAGAGAATAATCTTTTCAATCCACAAAGTTTTGCTACCAAAGCAGAAGTGGCATCGATGATTCAGAGAATCTTGAAGACAACAAAATAATATTGTTATTGATAAGAGGTAGACAGCTATTTGCCTTTTATGAAATATTAAGTAGTAATCATTAACATCATCGAAAGAGGGGGTTTTTACATGCAAGTAAAGAGAGGCAATACTATCATGGCTATCATTTTATCGATTATGATGGTATGTTCCAGTTTGGCCATTCCGGTCACCGCACAGGCTGAAGAGGCAACATCACCGATTAGCTATGAATTTAACAATGGGGTAGCCGGCGATGGAACGGGTGTCGTAAAAATTGTGGCGCCAACTAGCGAGACCGCATCATTTGATTCTTATGTTTTATATTGGGGTGATGCTAACGGCAAATTGGCAGATTTCTGGCCCATTATTACGTTGACCAAGGCGGATGCACAAGCAGGCTATCAAATGGTGAACTGTTTGGCTATTCCAAAAGGCGCAACCAGACTGTTGGCATATTTGAAATCTGGTGACACGGAACTTAAGAATTATGAGTTCGCTATTCCAACAGCTAAACAAGCAGCAAATGAAACGCCGATTAATACTATGTTCTTTATTTCGGATACCCATGTAGATACCATCCAAACGCAATATGGTTTGAATCTTGACCATGCTCTAAAGGATATCAAGAACATTAATGAAGCTGCTGATACAAAGGCAAGTGGTATCGTGATAGACGGTGACTTAGTTAATGGTATTTATGCAAACGGTGATGATCAAGTAGCACAGTATAAAGCATTTAAGCAAATTGTTTCTGACAATAGTGAAAATTTGCCACAAGTTGTTTATAATATCGGTAATCACGATTGCTATAACAATGGAAGAAATGCAGATAATTTTTTTGCTGCAATGGATAGAGATTACTTATATTTTGAAACAACGATTGGTAATCAGCACTTACTGCTCTTAGGAGGAATGGCAGATACTGTCGATATTTCTGATCAATTAGGTTGGCTAGATCAAAAATTAGCGGCAGATGCAGCTAAGGGTGTACAGACATATGTATTTTTGCATCAAGGTATTAATAACACGGTATCTGGAACTTATCCAGGACAATGGATGGTTAATACAATTGCTAATGAAAGCGCACTAACAGCGGTGCTTAATAAATATCCATCAGCTATCTTTATTTCGGGTCATAGCCATATGACTTTAGATGCGCGTGTGACTGCATTAAATGGCATGGGTGCGTGTCCATCGTATATTAACGATGCTTCTACGGCATATCTAACTCTTGTAGATGCGGATAATTATTACGGAAAGACAGATGACGATTATACTGGTACAAAAGGTTCACAAGGTATCTATGTAGAAGTATATAAAGATAAACTTATTTTGCACGGACGTGATTTCAAAGGTAATCAGTGGATTCCGCGCGCCACATTGAAAATTGATTTGGTAAATAGTGAGACAAATTTACCGGCTATTTTAAGTATTACAGGGAGCAAGACTGCTGGAGAAACGGTAACAGCTAGCTTGACAGCAAATGGCAGTCCCTATGTAAACGATAATTTAACGTATACGTGGTACGCTGATCAGACAAAACGCGGAGAAGGAAGCTCATACACAATTCAATCCGCAGATACAGGTAAGAAAATTACTGTAGTGGTTCGTGATACTACAACAGGAAAGTTTAAGTCAACTTTTATGGGCAGTACAGTCGTAGATAAAACAGAACTTTCTAGTGCCATTACAGCGGCCACTACGGCGGAAAAAGGCATTGCTGTTGATACAGTAGCGACTAATGTGCCGGTAGGTACAAAATGGGTAACAGCAGCCGATATGAAAACATTTACGGATGCTATTTCGGCAGCCCAAACAGTAAATGGGAATAGTGCTGCTATCCAGGCTGACGTGAATGCTGCGGCTAGTGCAGTAACCGCAGCCAAAGATACCTTTACAAAGGCATTACAAGATGGAACAAAAGTAGCAACTGTTGATAAAACAGCACTTTTAGCTGCCATTGCTGCGGCCACTACGGCGGAAAATGGCATTGTTGTTGATACAGTAGCAGCTAATGTATTAAAAGGTACAAAATGGGTAACAGCTACCGATATGAAAACGTATACGGATGCTATTTCAGCAGCTCAAACGGTATATGGTAATAATGCCGCTACTAAGGCTGACGTGGAAAGCGCGGTTAGCTCTTTAAATGCGGCCAAAGACACCTTTACAAAGGCATTACAAGACGGAACCGCTACATTGGATAAATCGACACTTTTAAGTGCGATTACAGAGGCAAATGCAGCGAAAAAAGACGTTGTTACGGGCACAATTGCGTCCGATGCTGTTAAAGGTACAAAATGGGTGACAGTATTACAATTGGCAACGTTCACGAATGCTATTTCGGCAGCTCAAAAAGTGTATGATTCGAGCACCGCAACTCGTGCTGATGTGGATAGCGCGGTTAGTACGTTAAATACCGCCAAAGATACCTTTACAAAGGCATTACAAGACGGAACATATGTTGTGGATAAATACGCACTTGTCAATCTTATCGCAGCAGCCAATTTAGCAAAAACGAGTGTTTCTGTTTCCACATTAGCGGCTTATGTTAGCCAAGGTACAAGTTGGGTGACAGAAGCGGAGTTTATCATGCTCACAAATGCTATTTCAAATGCTCAAAAAGTAAATGATAATGCTCTCGCTACTCAGGATGATGTGGATACGGTGACTGGTGCATTAAGAGCAGCTCAATATGCTTTTTCAGCAGCTTTCAAAGATGGAACAAATGTATCAACTAGTGTTATTGTGGATAAGACCGAACTTTTAAATGCTATTACTGCGGCTACTTGGGCCAAATTGGACGTTTCTACCGATACAAATGCGGCTAATGTGTGTGACGGCATTAATTGGGTTACAGCAAATGATATGTCAGCACTTACTAGTGCTCTTTCGATTGCTGAAACAGTATATAATACGAATGCACCTACCAGAGATGCAGTTATTAGTGCGACTAGTTCATTAAACACTGCACTAACGACCTTTACTTCGGCTTTAAAAGCTGGAACGCAACCTGCTACAAAAGATGATTTGCAAACAGTCTTGACAAAAGCTAACGCTGAAAAGGCAGGTGTTGTTGTGAACACCAAAGCATCTGATGTTGCTACAATTTCTAAATGGGTATTGTCATCAGAAATGAAAGCTTATAAAGCAGCAATCGATTCGGCTGATGCCATCTATAAATATACAGCAAGTGAGCAACAGATTGCAACGGCTATAAAAACTTTGAATGCAGCAAAAACAACATTTATGTCCGTCAAGAAAGACGGCACTTATACAAGTTCATCGGGTGGCTCTACATCGGGTGGCTCTACATCGGGTGGCTCTACATCGGGTGGCTCTACATCGGGTGGCTCTACATCGGGCGGCTCTACATCGGGCGGCTCAACGTCTGGCGGCTCTACGTCTGGTGGTTCTACATCAGGTAGTTCTACATCTTCGGGAACATCGACGCAAACTTCCACTTCTGGATTAACAGATATTAGCGGACATTGGGCTTATAGCGCCATTATTGCTATGAAAGCAAAAGGCGTTGTCAGTGGTACACCTGATGGTAAATTTGAGCCCGACAAAACGGCGACTCGTGCTGAATTTGCTAAAATGGCAGCCGTTGCATTTAGCTATACAGCGAGCGGAACCACTTCTACTTTTTCTGATGTATCAAGCAGTGCATGGTTCGCTTCGTATATTAATGCTTTATCATCAAACAATATTATAAGCGGTGTGTCCGCTGATTCGTTTTCGCCTAATGGTTCTCTTACGCGCGAACAATTAGCTACCATTGTTTACCGCATTTTGAAGGCAAAAAGTATCACATTGACTTCAAGTAGTACCGCATTTTCGGATGAAAGCTCGATTTCTTCTTGGGCTAAAGATGCCGTTCATGCGCTTCAGGCAAAAGGTGTCATATCTGGCAAAGGAAGCAATCAGTTTGACCCGAAAGGGTATGCAACCAAAGCAGAAGTGGCATCAATCCTTCAAAGAGCGTTAGCACTGGTACAGTAAATTTTATAACTAAAAGGCGGGCGGCACAGGCTGCCCGCCTTTTTTCAGTTTAACCTATGTCAAAGGGAGAGAAAGAAATGAAACTGATTTCATGGAATGTGAATGGACTTCGTGCCTGCCTTACCAAAGGTTTTTTGGACTTTTTAGAGGAAAGTAATGCTGATATTTTATGTGTGCAAGAAACAAAAATGCAGGAATCGCAGGCCGAATTTGATACTCCTGGATATTTTCGCTATTTCAATAGCGCTGAGAAAAAAGGGTACAGCGGCACAATGGTTTTGACTAAGAAAGAGCCTATCCGTGTAACATATGGTATGGGTATCGATGAGCACGACAACGAGGGACGCATGATTACGGCAGAGTTCTCAGATTTTTATTTGGTATGTGTTTACACACCCAACTCTAAAGAGGGACTTGCCCGTATTGACTATCGCATGGAATGGGAAGACGACTTTCGCGCGTTTGTATCGAATCTAAATGAGAAAAAGGCTGTCATTATTTGCGGCGATTTAAACGTGGCACATACGCCGATTGATTTGAAAAATCCAAAGAGCAATGAGAAAAATGCTGGATATTCGCCGCAGGAGAGAGAAAAATTCACCAAGCTATTAGAAGCCGGATTTACCGATACTTTCCGCCATTTTTATCCCGATACAGAGGGCGCCTATTCGTGGTGGTCTTACAGGTTTCATGCGCGTGAGAAAAATGCAGGATGGCGTATCGACTATTTTCTAACATCCAAAAGGTGGGATGAAAAGTTGGTAAACGCTTCAATTCTAAACGATATTTATGGCAGTGATCATTGTCCTGTTGAATTAACGATTACGTTATAAAGAGGCCACGAAAAAAGGCGTATTTCCTAGAAAAGTTGACAAATGAAATCGTTTATAGTAATTTATAATAGGTGATAAAAAATATGAATCATAAAAAAGATTATGATAACAATAGCATATCTATGTTAAAAGGTGCCGATCGTGTACGAAAAAAACCGGCCGTTATTTTTGGGTCCGACGGGCTTTCTGGGTGTGAACACGCCATGTTTGAGATCCTGTCAAACTCAATTGATGAGGCACGTGAAGGTTTTGGAAGTGTCATCGAAGTGACGCGTTATAGGGACAAGTCTATCCGCGTGACGGATTATGGGCGTGGCATTCCATTAGACTATAATGAAAAAGAACAGCGCTACAATTGGGAGCTTGTCTTTTGCGAACTTTATGCAGGTGGCAAGTATAACAATAATGAGAATTCCAGTTATGAATTCAGCCTTGGTTTAAACGGCCTTGGTGCTTGTGCTACGCAATATGCAGCCGAATATATGGACGTGACAGCTCATGCAGGCGGCTGTGAATATACGCTTCGCTTTGAAAAAGGCGAAAACGTTGGCGGTCTGCAAAAGGAAGAAAAAAAATACAAGTGCACTGGAACTAGTATTCATTGGAAACCGGATTTAGATGTATTTACCGATATTAATATTGACCTTAGCTACTACCAGACGATTTTAAGAAAACAAGCGGTGGTAAATGCCGGCGTTAAATTCCTTTTATTTGATGAAACACCCGAAGGAACGGTAGAGTATGCCTATTTTTACGAGAACGGTATTGCCGATTATGTCAAAGAGGTAAGTGAGGAAAAAAACTTTACCGATATCGTCTGCCGTGAGACACAGACAGCTGGGCGTGATCGCAGTGATAAACCAGAGTATAAAGTGAAAATTGAAGCGGCTTTTTGCTTTAATAACGAAGTGAATATGCTGGAATATTATCACAATTCCAGTTTCCTAGAGCATGGCGGCTCACCTGATAAAGCGACAAGAAGCGCTTTTGTATCGGCGATTGATGGCTTTCTAAAACAAAATAACAAATATAACAAAAACGAAAGCAAAATTACCTTTACGGATATATCCGATAGCTTGATGCTTGTTATTAATTCGTTTTCGACGATGACGAGTTATGAAAACCAGACGAAAAAAGCCATTAACAATTCATTTATTCAAAAGGCTATTACGGATTTTTTAAAGCAAACGCTGGAAATATTCTTTATCGAAAACAAAGACGCTGCTGAGAAAATTGCTACACAAATACTCATTAACAAACGCAGTCGAGAATCGGCTGAAAAAGCGCGCGTCAGCGTGAAAAAGAAGCTGACGGGGACGATGGATGTAACGAACCGCGTGCAGAAATTTGTAGATTGCAGAAGTCGTGATCGAGATAAGCGGGAGGTTTACATCGTGGAAGGCGATTCAGCTCTTGGTTCTTGTAAACAGGGACGAGATGCGGAATTTCAGGCTATTATCCCGGTTCGAGGCAAGATTTTAAATTGCTTAAAAGCAGATTATAATAAAATATTTAAAAATGATATTATTATGGATTTAATGCGTGTATTGGGTTGTGGTGTGGAATTAAAGGTTAAGCACAATACCAATCTAAATTCTTTCGATTTGGATCAGCTTCGTTGGAACAAGGTTATCATCTGTACGGATGCCGATGTGGATGGATATCATATTCGCACACAGATTTTAGCGATGCTCTATCGATTAGTACCGACGGTTATTACTGCTGGTCGCGTATTTATTGCAGAGTCTCCGCTTTATGAGATTACAGCTGGCAAAAATACGTATTTTGCTTATAACGAATCCGAGAAAACGGAGATACTAGCAAAAATTGGGGACGGGAAGTATAGTATGCAGCGCTCCAAAGGATTGGGTGAAAACGAGCCAGAAATGATGTGGCTAACGACCATGAATCCTAAAACACGCCGCCTTGTTCAAGTGACTATCCAAGATGCCGAAGCTGGTGACACGATGTTTGATGTTTTACTTGGCGACAATTTGGACGCTCGTAAAAAATATATCGAAGAATTTGGTCCTCAGTACATCGAACTGGTGGATATTAGTTAGGGGGAACTTTTTTTGGCTCATGAAAAATTAGAAATTCAAGACATTTCCAAAACATTGGAAACCAATTTTATGCCCTATGCGATGAGCGTTATCATTTCGCGTGCTATTCCTGAGATAGATGGGCTAAAGCCTTCTCATCGTAAATTGTTATATACAATGTACAAAATGGGGCTTTTAAATGGGGCAAAAACGAAATCCGCTAACATAGTGGGGCAGACGATGAAGTTAAATCCTCATGGTGATATGGCAATTTACGAGACGATGGTGCGTTTAACACGTGCAAATCAAGCACTCTTGCATCCGTTAGTCGATTCCAAAGGAAACTTTGGAAAACAATATTCACGTGATATGGCATTTGCTGCGTCGCGTTATACCGAGGCCAAACTCGATTCTATTTGTGCCGAAATTTTTAAAGATATTGATAAAAACACCGTGGATTTTATGGAAAATTACGATTCCACTACTACGGAACCCGTGCTTTTGCCAACGACGTTTCCCAATGTTTTGGTTAATCCCAATCAGGGCATCGCGGTTGGTATGGCGAGCAATATTGCTAGCTTCAATTTGATTGAGGTGTGCGATGCTACGGCGGCTTTCATCGATAATGAGAATTGCGATATCTTAGACTATATGAAAGCACCCGATTTTGCCACCGGTGCCAATATCATCTATAATAGGGACGATATGCGTGCCATCTTTGAGACGGGACGCGGAAGCGTCCGTATGCGCGCATCTTACCGATATGATAAGAAAAATTCGCTGATTGAAATTTACGAAATTCCATATACCACGACTATTGAAGCAATTATCGAGAAAATGGTAGAACTTATCAAGGCGGGTAAACTTCGCGAAGTAAGTGATGTACGTGATGAAAGCGATAAAAATGGTCTCAAAATTACCATTGATATTAAAAAATCGACCAACGTTGACATGCTCATGCAGAAATTGTTCCGCATGACCAGCATGGAAGATAGTTTCGGTTGCAATTTTAACGTATTAATCAACGGTCGTCCTCATGTTTTGGGGGTAAAAGGCATCATTTCCGAATGGCTCGATTTTCGTGTGGGTTGTATCGAGCGTTCCATCAGGTACGATTTGGTGAAAAAACGCGAAAAACTCCATTTGTTAGAGGGTCTTAAAAAGATTCTGCTCGATATTGATAAAGCCATTTCCATCATTCGCAAAACTGAGGAAGAGGTCATGGTTATCCCTAATTTGATGGATGGATTTTCTATCGATAAAGTGCAGGCTGATTTTATTGCGGAAATTAAACTTCGAAATTTGAATAAAGAATATATCCTAAAACGCATCGCTGAAATTGAAGAATTAGTGGCGGATATCGCTCGATTAGAAGATATTTTAAAGAGTGAGAAAAAAGTCAAGAACCTTATTAAAGAAGATTTGAAACGCGTCGTTAAAAAGTTTGGTCAGGAGCGAAAAACCAAATTGATTGATGCCGATAAAATTGAAGTGATTGATGAAGATCAATTCATTGCAGATTATCAACTTCGCTTATTCTTGACTTCCGAGGGTTATTTGAAGAAAATTCCACTTACCTCTCTTCGTGCTAGTAGTGCCGAACAAAATTTGAAAGAAGACGATGCGGTTGCCTATGAAATTGAATGCAACAACAAGAGCGACCTTATCATTCTGACGAATCAGCAAAATGCCTATAAACTGAAAGTGTTTGAACTAGCGGATGGCAAAGTGTCTACTTTAGGCGAATATCTGCCCGGTTTTCTTGGCATGGAAAAGAATGAAAAACCGATTTACATGATAGCAACTACGGACTATTCCGGTCATTTGATCGTTGCTTTTGAAAACGGAAAAGTGAATAAAATGCCAGTTTCGGCTTTCCAAACAAAGACGAATCGCAAGAAATTGACCAATGCTTATTTTGCAGGCGCAAAAGTGGTGGCGATGTATTATTTGACAGAGCCGGCTGAGTTTGTTCTCTTCTCGGCGAAAGAGCGTGCACTTGCTTTTGAGAGTGACCGCATTCCTGAAAAAGCCACGAAAACATCGCAAGGAATTCAAGTTATGAGTTGTAATCGCGGTAACTCTTGTGTGGATATGAAACTCGCCCAAGAAAGTGGACTTTCTGATGTGAAAGCTTACCGCGTTAAGAATATTCCCGTCATTGGGAAAATGTTAAAAGAAGAGGACAAGAGGCAACATCAACTGAATCTCTTCGAATAGTTTGATTTTATAATAGGATAGAAGAACGAGGGATGATACCTCTCGTTCTTCTTTTTGCGTTTTTTTGCCTACTGAAACAGTTTGACAAAATTACCCACAAATGGTAATCTGGAGATATAGGAAAAGGGGGATGGCATATGAAAAAGTTATGGTTTATTGTTTTAGTAGTAATTTTAGGGGTTTTCATCTCGATAGGGGCATTTGCAAGCGTGCCAAAATCCTTAACGGCAGAAGTGGTGAATTATCAAATTTTTATGAATGGTGAAAAAAAGAATTTCAATCAGCCGGTGACGAACATAAATGGTGTCACTTATGTGCCACTTAGGGATGTGGGGGAGAATTTGGGGCTTGATGTTAAATGGGAAGAAAGCGAGAAAAAAATAACGCTTACATCGAAACAGACGGCAAGTGATGATGTAAAAACCGATACAGTAACTTCGAGCGTGGCAACATCGACGAATACTAGTGTGCAAAAGACCTTAACGGCAGAAGTGGTGAATTATCAGATTTTTATAAATGGTGAGAAGAAAACATTTAATCAGCCTGTGACGAACATAAATGGCTCTGCTTATGTGCCACTTAGGGAAGTGGCAGAGAATTTGGGACTAGATGTAAAATGGGGAGAATACGAACAAAAAATAACGCTTACCACGAAACAAACAAACAACGATGATGTATTGTTACCCTTTAGAAAAGATGGTATTTATGGGTACATGGATAAAAATGGAAATGTCATCATAAAGCCTAAATTTTGGTACGCTGATGAATTTAGTGAGGGGTTGGCCCGTGCAATGACAACTTATGGCCCTGGTAGTGGATACTTTAATACTAAAGGAGAAGTTGCGATACCTTTTAATGGCAACTTGTGGGGATATTCAGATTTTAAAAACGGAACCGCAATAGTGCAGTTGCATGATGACACCTATACATATATCGATAAAACAGGAAAACAATTGTCTAATAAGACGTATGATGATGCCAAGAGTTTTAGTGAAGGTTATGCTCCTGTTGAAATTGACGGTAAATGGGGATTAATTGATAATAAGTTTAATATGGTCCTTGACTGTCAATATGAGGATCTGGGAGAAGTTTGTGATGGTTTTATTGCCGCTAGAAAACAGGGTAAGTCGGGTTTGATTAACACAAAAGGAGAAGTGGTGGTTGATTTTAAATATGACTCTATTGAGACTTTCTCAGAAGGTTTAGTTTGCGCATGTATTAATGGAAAGTGTGGCTATATCAACAAAAAAGGTGAAGTGGCAGTTGATTTTAAATATAATCAAATAGGGGGAGCGTTTTCTGAAAACCTAGCAGCTGTGCATGTTGATTATGGTTTGGGATTTATTAATACAAAGGGAGAGGTTGTCATACCTGGTCAGTTTAAAGACGTATTTGGTGATTTTTCGGAAGGCGTAGCGGTTGTGCAATCATATAATGGGTTGTGGGGAGCGATCAATAATAAAGGCGAATATGTGATCGATCCCAAATACGGTTTTCTTGAGGATTGTAAAAATGGATTGATGGTAGCAGAAGATAAAGGTAAGATGCCGTGTTATGGTGATATATTTTACATAACTAAAACGGGTGAAGAGATAAAACCCAAATTGTAATTTGTCCCTTAACAGTAACAACCCCCAACCCACCGCCAATGATATGGAGGTGGGTTGTTTTTTGTCATAAAGCCTCTCGTAAATTCCTACAAAAGCAATTGTTACAAAAAAATTTAAAATCCTGTTGTAAAACTGTAACATTAACCCCCGTTTTTGCGTTGCGCAAAACAGGAAAAAATGCTATAATAGCTTTAATCATGGAGAAGTGTTTTTTGTGATAATATCCGCAAAGGAGCCTTACTATGTTTTACTATTTAAGCGGAAAACTGGCTATAAAGAATGAAAATTTTGTGGTAATAGATGTGGCTGGTGCCGGTTATCTAGTGTATATGGCGACGCCATCGATAGCAAATTTGCCATCTTGTGGTGATGAGGTAAAAGTTTTTACCTACGTCAATGTGAAAGAGGATGGTGTTACTATCTATGGATTTTGCAGCGAGGCGGAACTTTCTATGTTCAAGATGCTCATTTCTGTATCAGGCGTAGGGCCTAAAGCAGGACTATCCATCTTATCCTCTATTGGGTTATCCGATTTTGCACTTGCCGTGATAACAGACGATGATAAAACCATTACACAGGCACCAGGTATCGGTCCGAAAACAGCGAAACGTATCGTGCTGGAGTTAAAAGATAAAATGAAGACCGAAGATGCCATTGAGAACTTAAAAGATACGCCGAAGACAGGCTCGGCGCAAGGCGCGAGTGGAAAGAGCGAAGTGATTGCCGCCTTAATGGCATTAGGATATGCCAATTTGCAGGCTAGACAGGCTGTCAATGCTGTTTATGAATCTGAGCTTACCATTGAAAACAACATCAAAAAAGCGCTGGCAAAAATCAGCGAATGAGAGGCGTAACATATGGATTTTGACGATGCTTTTGAAGATAGAATCGTGACGAGTACATTCACAAATGAAGATGAAGAGATAGAAAGCGGTTTGCGTCCTAAAACATTAGACGAATATGTGGGACAGGTTAAGGCTAAAGAAAACTTAAAAGTGTTCATCAAAGCGGCAAAAGATCGCGGAGAAGCACTTGACCACGTTCTTTTATACGGACCTCCCGGACTTGGAAAAACCACACTTTCTAACATCATTGCGAATGAGATGAACGTGAATATTCGTATCACCAGTGGCCCTGCTATCGAGAAATCGGGCGATTTGGCTGCGATTTTAACAGGACTTAGTGAACACGATATTTTATTTATTGATGAGATTCACAGACTAAGCCGTTCGGTAGAAGAAATTCTATACCCAGCAATGGAGGACTATGCGCTTGATATTATCATGGGTAAGGGTCCTTCCGCGCGGTCAATAAGGCTTGATTTGCCCAAATTCACATTGGTAGGGGCTACCACACGCGCGGGGCTTTTGTCTGCGCCGCTTCGTGATCGATTTGGCGTCATTAGTCGTTTAGAGATGTATACGATGGAGGAACTTTCCACGATTATCAGGCGTTCCGCTACCATTTTGAATATTGAAATTGAAGAAGAGGGTGCAATCGAGCTTGCTAGGCGCTCACGCGGAACCCCTCGTATTGCGAACCGCCTGTTAAAGCGCGTTCGCGATTTTGCCCAAGTGAAAGCCGATGGCATCATTACTCGCTCCGTTGCAGGCTATGCGCTGGACAAGATGGAGATTGATAAAATCGGACTCGATGTCGTGGACAAAAATGTGCTACTAGCTATGATAGACAATTTTGGCGGTCGACCTGTAGGGCTCGATACCCTAGCGGCCTATATCGGCGAAGATACTTCCACCATTGAAGATGTGTACGAACCATACTTATTACAGCTTGGATTTATTATGCGTACCCCACGCGGACGCATTCCTACCAAGCTAGCCTTTGACCATTTTGGTCTTACCTATACCGATGATGCTCCTGGCAATGCTCAATTGTCGTTTAGTGATGAGTCGGCTGAATAAAATCCGAAAGAAAGAGAGAAAAAACAATGAAACTAATGAAAAAAACCTTTCCATTCATGATATTTATCCTCTCAATCTGCTTATTGGCGAATGCTTTTGTTGGCGTCGGTGCTTTAGCGGCTACGAGCAAAACGTTGGTGATAAACGGAAGTCAACAGGTTTCCTATACGGGTCCTTATGGCAAGATACAGCTTGATGGGAATTTGATAACGAATATGCCTATGCCTGCTCTCATGCTGGATTACGGACGTTATGTCGTGCCAGTTCGTGAAGTATTTGAGGCAGCAGGCGCTACGGTAAACTGGAATACTGGAAATTCATCTATCGTTATCAATTATGGTGATAAGACTATTTCTTTAAAGGTCGGTAGTAATAATGCTTATATTAATAGTGGTCAATATATGTTAGATGCTGTGCCACGTATGGTAGCCTATCAAGGCGATTCGAGTGCGAAAGTCATGGTGCCTGTGCGTTTTATTATGGAAGCGATGGACAAAAATGTCAGCTATGATGCTTCCACTCAAACGGTTGTTGTCAATGCGGCAAGTTCTAGCTCGACGGACGCGACAACTTCTTACAAGGGGCTTTCCTATTACCATAACAGCACATTAACAGCTGCTTTAGTAGAATTTAATAGCGCGGTATCCTCTTACAAGGTTCAAGAGCTATCCAATCCCTACCGTATTGTTATTGATGTGCAAGGTGCTACTGGTTATTCAGATTCGCAAACCTTTAATGATGGTACGGTAACACAAGTTCGTGTTGGACAGATGGATGGAAATGTGACACGGATTGTGGTTGAAAGTCCTAATAAGCTTTATTACAGAGTTGCAAAAGTTAAAAAAGATAAAATGATTGGTATTCGTTTATCTAGTAGTAAGATTCCAGATGAATCCGGCGTTGTTATGATTGATCCAGGACATGGTGGAAACTCAGGAGCTTCTGTTAAGGTAGATGGTACAACCTATCGTGAGGATGATTATACACTTGCCATTGCAAAAAGAATGTATGGCTTTTTAATAAATAATGGGGTGCCAGCGTATTTGACACGTGATAGCAACGTGGCTTTGCTACTCTATGATAGACCGGAACTTGCTAATTTGTTCGGGGCTGAGGTGTTTATTAGCATCCATTGTAATAAATTCACGACGGCGAGCGCCAGTGGTACAGAAACAATGTATTATAATAAAACAACAAATAGTAAAATTGATGCCAAAGTATATGCACAGGCTATGCAGGATGCTATGGTAAAAGCTTTAGGTACAACCAATCGCGGTTTAGTTGATGGCAGTAAATTGGTTGTTAATAATTGTTCAACTATGCCGTCAATCTTAGTAGAAACAGCGTTTTTGAGCAATAGTTCTGATTTAGCTAAATTGCAAAACCCCACGACACAGGGGAAATTGGCTGGTGCTTTGGCAGATGCTGTTCTGGGGGTGCTTCAAAAATATAATATTACGATTTCGCAAGGATAAGAGAAGGGGTAGGACATATGGAAAAGAGCATAAGACGTAATAAAATAGTTGCCAGTTGGCTGGTATTCGTTCTTGTAATCAGTATATTTAGTTTGGGACAGGGACATGTTAGTGCTGCTATTAATGAAAACATTGACCTTAAAATTGGTTTGTTCTATGCCTCTACTGCAAAATCAAACATAACAGTGGCAGCACAGAATGGTTTCATCTATGCGTGCCAAAAGACAGACGATAGCGTGAATAATATGTGGCAAAACCCATCAGACACGAGTGTAACAGTGTCAAAATATGATGGGTGTTATATAAAACTGCAAAAAAGTGGAATGGATTATGCGACTGCCAAAATAGTGGCGGCTAATTACCCCAATGCGTATCCTGCGAATGTAGGTGGGGCGACATGTGTGGTGATTGCAGGTTACAATACCCTAGCCGATGCACAAATGGCCATCACTACTTTTAGTACGGCTCTAACTATAGATGGCGTGACGGCAACAGCATGCGATAGGGATACCAGTATGGTATTAGTAAAGAATGCGGTAGCAGGCGCTTTTGCCTTTTCATCCACGGATGGCTATTTGGTATTAAAACCGGTTGGCGGTAATGTTATGACCATTGATAATACCTCTTATAATGGCTATGCGCTATTTAAACGTCTATCTGGAAGTGATATGACGATTATTAATATCGTGAATATGTACGATTATTTATCTTCGGTTATTGGACAGGAGATGAGCCCGTCGTGGCCGGCTGAGGCATTGAAAGCGCAAGCTGTGGCGGCAAAGTGCTATGCGCTCACAAGTCTCACTAGATATAAAGATTATGGTTTTAATTTGGATGCTACGACGAATTCTCAAGTGTATATGGGAACTTCCAAGGTTACCGATACGACAAGGGCGGCAGTGAATGCTACCAAAGGCGTGATGGCGCTATACAATGGCCAAGTAGCGCAGACATTTTTCTATTCGTGCGATGGGGGACTGACAGAAGATGCTGTTAATGTTTGGGGAAACGCATTTCCTTATTTAACGGCTGTCAAAGATACATATGAAAAAGCGGACGAAGGACAATATGCACGTTGGACAGTGACACTTACTAAAGATGAGATTGCAACCAAATTAAAAAATAAAGGTGTGGATTTAGGAAATATTACATCCATTCAAATCACCCAGCGTACCCCTATTGGGCGTGTTAAAGAATTAACCATAACGGGTACAAATGGATCAAAATCCTATACTAAAACAACTTGCTACAGCATTTTAGGGCTGAAAAGTTCCAACTATTCCATTGTTGGTAGCTCGTCTGCTTCGACCGATTTGGCATCAAGTTCTTATGTTGCCATAAGAGGAGAGAACAGCATTGAGAAAATTCTGCAAAGTGGCCTTACGGTTATTACGGGAAGTGGAATAGCACAAGTATCGGGAAGCCTTTGCGTTGCTACTAAAAACGGCATCGTTACTTTGACACCGACAGAACCGGCTAATACGGCAGTGAAAGATACGGCTGTTAGCGCGGATAGTTATACATTTTCCGGCGGCGGCTGGGGACATGGTGTCGGGATGAGCCAATGGGGCGCCAAAGCCATGGCCGATCAGGGATTTTCTTACCAAGACATTCTTAAGTTTTATTTTCAAGGGATTACATTTTCTAATTAGATAAAAGGAGTACTTCATTTTGAGCGAACTAAAAAAACAAGATTTTAATTACGATCTGCCAGAAGAGTTGATTGCGCAGACACCCCTTGCTGACCGCAGCGCATCGCGTCTTATGGTGCTTGATAAAAAGACAGGCGATGTTAGTCATAAACATTTTACCGATATTTTGACTTATTTAAAAGCGGGCGATACATTGGTCTTAAATGACACGAAGGTCATTCCAGCAAGACTATATGGTGAAAAAATTGGAACTGGTGGCGCTATTGAATTTTTGCTACTAAAAAGGTCTACCCAGGAAAACTGCTGGGAAATCATCGTAAAGCCTGGCAAAAAAGCTCGTGAGGGAGCAAAGTTTTCATTTGGCGGCGGTAAATTATTAGCAGAGGTTGTGGAAGTCAAAGATGACGGCAATCGAATTGTTAAGTTCAGTTTCGACGGCATTTTTGAAAATATCTTAGATGAAATTGGGCAGATGCCTCTGCCACCATATATTAAAGAGAAACTTGCGGATAAAAACCGTTATCAGACCGTATACTCCAAATATGAAGGTTCGGCGGCGGCGCCAACAGCAGGGCTCCATTTTACGAAGCAGCTGCTCGCCACCATTCGTGAAATGGGTGTATCGATTGCCTATGTGACCTTGCATGTGGGACTCGGAACATTTCGTCCCGTAAAAGAGGAAAATGTTCTGGACCATAAAATGCACACGGAAGAGTATTTTATCACCGAGGAAGCGGCAGATACAATCAATAAAACGCATGAGCGTGGGGGGCGTATTATTAGTGTGGGAACAACGTCTACTCGCGTATTAGAAAGCGTAGCCGACGAGAATGGTCATGTGCATGCATGCCATGCGCAAACCGAAATCTTCATCTATCCCGGTTACAAATTTCGCGTTATCGATGCGCTCATTACCAATTTTCATTTGCCAGAATCAACGCTGATTATGTTGGTATCAGCATTGGCAGGACAGGAACACGTTTTGGCAGCTTACAAGGAAGCAGTTAAAGAGAAATATCGATTCTTTAGCTTTGGCGATGCCATGCTGATTCAATAAAAGGCAGCGGAGGATATTATGTTTGAACTACTGAAACAAGAAGGAAACGCGCGCCGTGGGCGCTTTTCAACCGTACATGGCGCTATTGAGACACCGGTTTTTATGAATGTCGGTACATCGGCGGCGATAAAAGGCGGTGTCTCCAGTATGGATTTACACGAAATCAGAACGCAGGTGGAATTATCCAATACGTATCATTTGCATATTAGACCGGGAGACGATGTGATACGTGAATTAGGCGGGCTGCATAAATTCATGAATTGGGACAAACCAATTTTGACGGATAGTGGTGGATTTCAGGTTTTTTCACTGGCAAAACTTCGTCGTATCAATGAAGAGGGTGTCCAGTTTTCGTCTCATATTGATGGGCGAAAGATTTTTATGGGCCCAGAGGAGAGTATGCGCATTCAATCCAACTTAGCGTCTACCATTGCTATGGCTTTCGACGAATGCGTTTCCATTCCGGCGGAATATCATTATACGAAAAAATCTTGCGAGCGTACAACACGTTGGCTTGTTCGCTGTATGGATGAAATGAAACGACTAAATGCTTTGGAGACCACTATTAACAAAGATCAAATACTGTTTGGCATTAATCAGGGCGCTGTTTTTGAGGATTTGCGCATTGAACATATGAAAACGATTGCCGACCTTAACCTCGATGGGTACGCTATCGGGGGGCTTGCCGTAGGCGAAACGCATGAAGAGATGTACCATACAATTGATATACTAAACGAGCATATGCCAGTGGATAAGCCGCGTTATTTGATGGGTGTCGGTACACCTGCCAATATCATTGAATCCGTGTGGCGCGGCATCGATTTTTTCGATTGCGTCATGCCTAGTCGCAATGCGAGACACGGTCATTTATTTACCAAAGTCGGGATTATCAATATTAGTAACGCCAAATATGAACGTGATGACCGTCCTATTGAAGAGGGATGCGATTGTCCGGTTTGCCGCCATTATTCGAGAGCCTATATTCGCCATTTGGTGCGTGCTAAGGAGATGCTCGGGATGCGTCTTGCCGTTTTACACAACCTATATTTTTACAACCGATTGATGGAAGAAATTAGAGAGGCACTAGATAAAGGAGAATTTGCGGAATACCGCCGCAAGAATGTCGAGATATTTGCCACTAGAATTTGAAAAAATGGCAACAAACTGCAAGGAATTTATCTAAAAAATCAATAAAATTGCTGAAATTATAAAAAAATTTCATATAATGGTTGACGTTTGGCAATATTTTTAGTATTCTAAATATAATATAAGTAGAATTGCATCATATTTTTTAGTGAAAAAAAAGGAGCGAAAATATATGTATTCAAAAGAAGTGGTCGTCCAAAATCAAGTTGGTCTGCACGCTAGACCTGCAACATTCTTTATTCAAAAAGCGAATGAGTATAAATCTAGCATTTGGGTGGAGAATCAAGAGAGAAAAGTAAACGCAAAAAGCTTGCTCGGCGTTTTATCTTTAGGTATTACTCGTGGCACGAACATTACGATTATGGCAGACGGCGCAGATGAAACAGAAGCAGTAGACGCTCTCACGAGTGTTATTGAATCGAATTTCACCGAATAATTTTGCGCTTTTTTGATAACTCTACTGTAAATGTAGAGTTATTTTCATATGTAGGAGAAAATCATGTTTGATTTTGAAAAGGAACTGGCTAATTTGCCGTCTGATCCCGGTGTATATCTCATGCGGGATAAAAACGACACGATTATTTATGTCGGCAAGGCAAAAGTGCTGAAAAATAGAGTGCGTCAGTATTTTCGTAGCCATACGAACCATAGCACGAAAGTGAAAAAAATGGTGTCCAATGTGGCGCGGTTTGAATACATGATTACCGATAGTGAAAGCGAAGCACTTGCATTAGAATGCAATCTCATAAAGAAATACAAACCGAAATATAATGTATTATTAAAAGATGACAAGCATTTTCCCTATATAAAGGTGACTATGGGGGAAGATTGGCCTACTCTTTTGGCAACTCGCCGTCAGGAAAACGACGGTGCTAAATATTTTGGACCATATCAGTCGATGGATGTCATCAAAAAAAATATAGACATTTTGCGGTCTATTTTTAAAATCCCCACTTGTAAAAAAACATTCCCGCGTGATATAGGCAGGGATAGAAGTTGCCTTAACTATCAAATGGGGAAATGTTTTGCTCCCTGTCTTGGCAAGGTCACAAATGAGGAATATCGCAAAATATATGAAGGCGTCTGCGCATTTCTAAATGGGCGGCACCATGAATTAATACATGAATATGAAGAAAAAATGAAAGAGGCAGCCATGAAATTGGATTTTGAAACGGCGGCTTCTTTTCGTGATAAAATAACAGCTATTAAAATGTTGGAAAACAGACAGAAAGCCATTCTGACCGGTAATGAGGATGAAGACGCCATCGGGCTTGCCCGCTATGGCGATTTGTGCTTTGTTTTGGTGTTTTTCGTCCGTTCAGGTCGTGTAGTAGGTCGTCGCGAAATGCGCCTTAATGATGTGGGTGAGATGACAGATAGTGAGATTCTTGAGATTTTCGTGAAACAGTTTTATGACGAAGCCTCGTATATTCCAAAGCTAATCATGCTTCCTCATGCATTAGAAGACGCAGAAAGTATCGAGTCATGGCTTTCTGAGAAGCGTGGATCCCGCGTGAAGTTCCACTTGCCGCAGAAAGGCGAGAAGGCGAAAATGGTTGCCATGGTGGAGAAAAATGCGCGCCTTGCGGTGGAACATTTTAAGCTGACCAAACTAAAACAGGAAACTGCCAAAAAAAATGTGGAGGAACTGGCAAAATGCATTCGCTATGAGGGGCATCTTCGTCGTATTGAAGCATACGATATTTCCCACATTTCTGGTACAAATGCGGTGGGGGCTATGGCGGTTTTAATCGATGGTTCAATCAAAAAGAGCGAGTTTAGGCGCTTTAAGCTTAAGTATGTAGAAGGGGCAGACGATTATGCTTCGTTAAGTGAAGTATTGTATCGCCGTTTTAGTCATGAAGCGCGCACAGAAGATGATCATTTTTCCGATATGCCGGATCTCGTTTTGATGGATGGTGGTATCGGTCAAGTGCATGTGGCAAAAAAAGTGATGGATGATTTAGGTCTTTCTTTTCCCGTTTTTGGTATGGTAAAGGACGACAAACATAGAACGCGCGGACTTGTGGATGCTAGTGGACGCGAAGTGGAGCTGCCCAAGACCGGTGCGGCTTTTTTGATGGTGGCAAATTTGCAGGAAGAAGTGCATAAATATGCCATTTCCTATCATCAGAAGCTGAGAAAACAGGAAATGACGCAGACTGCGTTAGACCTCATACCTGGGATTGGCGAAAAACGAAAAGCAGCATTACTTATTCAATTTAAAAGTGTTGAAAATATTAAAAAGGCTAGCGTAGATGAACTTTGTGCCGTTCCGTCTATGGACAGGCGCGCTGCGGTTAACATCTATGCGTATTTTAAAAAAGAAGAGGGTGGCCAGCCGATATGAAAAAAAGAATGACAGCCGTTATATTAGCATTTGTGCTGCTCTTGAGCTTAAGCGGATGCAAAAATCTAGCAGACGTTTTGGAGGATACCAGCACACAAACGGATTCATCTCAAGTTGACAAAACTACGACGAAAACCAGTAAATCAGCAAATGGCGATCCTATTAGTGGTGGTAGCATGAGTATCGCGGTTTATGGGGTTGATACACTAGACCCTATATTCACTAAATCCGAGAGCTTGCAAAATGCCCAGAAGCTGGTGTATGAGGGCCTCTTATCAGTGGATGCGCAGAATAATTTATCCAGTAATTTAGCGGAAACGTATGATATTTCAGAGGATGGGAAGACCATTACTTTCACATTAAAACAGGATATTGCGTTTCATGACGGACATAAACTGACCGCGAAAGATGTGGACTATACAGTCAATCATATTATGTCAAAGGATAACCCCTATAGTGGAGCATTTGCGCAGATAAAAAGCTCCTATCGAGAAGGAAATTATACGTATGTGTTTCGCTTAAATAGTCCCAACTATGGATTTTTATATCATATGGATTTCCCTATATTAGAAGAGGGTAGCGCTGACAATACGACAGCTATCATTCCTGGAACAGGACCTTATGCTATTTCTAAAGAAGCTTCACAAGGAGATATTGTATTAAAAGCGAACACAAATTGGCACGGTGGCAAAAAACCGTATATCAACGAAGTGATTTTAAAATATTTGCCGACACGTGATACCGTTACATTTGCATTAGACGCTAAGGAAGTCAATGCAGTGGGTAGCTTTGCGGTTGATTATCTATCTTACAGTCCCAAAGCTAATGTTAATGTGGAGAAAATGGTGTCTCAAAATTTGTGCTTTTTAGGGATTAACAATCAGAATGGGTATTTGAAAAATCAGTTGGCTAGATGGGCAATTGAGGCATTAATCAATAAAGATAAATTAAAAAGAGACGTTATGCTTAATAAATGTTCGGTGACAAACTTGCCGCTCTTACCAGATGCGTTTTATGTGAATCAAGACCTTAACAAAAGCCGCTATGATGTTTCTCGTGCTAAAAATATTATCGATATGAATATTTTAAAAGAAGGTTCCAAAAATGCCGCATTTACCATTTTAGTCTGTAGCACCAGTGCTGAAAAGGTGAAAGTGGCAGAGAGTATTTGCAATATGTTGCAAACAGGCGGTATTCCGGCTGTGGTTAATTCTGTCGATTATGAAACGTATAAAAATCGTATTGCCAGTAAGAATTATGACTTGTTTGTCGGCGAAACCGAAATTTCAAAAGATGGTGATGTATCCTTTTTACTGTCGTCCGGCAATTGGTTTGGTTATCAGAATACAAAGATGGATGATGCGATTTATCAAGTTAAAATCAGCCGTACGGCTGATGAACTTAAAAAAGCATACGATAATTTGTCCGAACTTATGATAAAAGAATGTGCTTTTGTTCCACTGTATTTTAAACAAAGCGCCCTGTTATATGACAGCCGCTTGAAAGGTAAGAAAACCCCGTCCGCGTTTTGCTACTACCGCGGTTTGCCAAATTGGTTTGTTTCTGATTGATGGGGAAGCACTTGAAAGGAGTGGACGCATGGTATGGCATTTGATGCATTAACAGTTAGAGCTATGGTAAAGGAATGTAAAAATATTTTAGTCGGTTCTAGAACTGAGAAAATTTATCAAAGTGAAAAAGATGAAATTATGATAGGGTTCCGTACAAAAGAGGGAACGAGAAAACTGCTGATTTCTGTGGGAGCGGATTTTCCACGTATTACCCTCACGAGGGCGACGCGTGAAAATCCTGAAAAACCGCCCATGTTCTGCATGCTACTGCGCAAACATTTAGGCGGCGCTAAACTGCAAGATATAGAGCAGGTGGGATTCGAACGTGTGGTGGATTTGACTTTTTCCTGCTATGATGAATTGGGCGATTTTGGAGTTAAACATTTAATGGTAGAAATTATGGGACGGTTTTCTAATGTGATTTTTACCGATGATACTGGTAAAATTATCGATTCACTCAAACATATTGACTGCCTTACCAGCAGCGTGCGAGAAGTTTTGCCAGGACTTATGTATAAATTGCCGCCTGCACAGGATGAAAAAATAAATCCCATGGAGGCAACGGCGGAAGATTTTATGAATGTAGCGGCAAAACGCAGTGAAAATGTGAAATTGTCTAAGTATTTGCTGGCAAATGTATTAGGTATAAGCCCACTAATTGCGCGTGAGATTGCTTTTCGTGCGGCGCAGAACGATTTAATGGCAAAAGATGAAACTTATGCGAATAGCGCTGTGCGCGACGCTCTGCTTCAAATTTTTGAAATAGTCAAATTAGAGAAGTCTTGTGCATATATTATAGAAGATAAGACGGATGGACGTATGATTGATTTTGCACCGGTTCCTATTGGTCAATATGGTGATGGAGCGGAACTTTTGTCATTTGACAGTTTAAGCGATGCTTGCGAAGCGTTTTATGAAAAAAAGGACGCTTTTGTGCGCTTAAGACAGAAATCGGCCAATCTAACACATACGGTTAATAATTTTATAGAACGTTGCCATAAAAAGATTTTATTGCAGGAGAGCACCTTAAAAGAGGCTGAAAATAAGGAAGAATGCCGCGAGTTTGCCGACCTTATTATGGCCAATATCGGCAATATGTCAAAAGGTGCGCGTACATTTACTACCAGAAATTTTTATGATATAGAGGAAAAAGAAGTTTGTATTCCGCTAGACGAATCACTTTCACCAGTTCAAAATGCTCAGCGCTATTACAAAAAGTATAATAAGCTCAAAGTTGCTCAAATTGAGCAGGAAAAACAAATCAAAATGGCAAAAGAAGATTTGGCATATTTAGAAGAGGTGGCTGCATTTATAGAGCGCGCCCAAGGCATGCAAGATTTATTGCAAATCCGCGCGGAATTAGAAAGAGAAGGTTATTTAAAGAAAACGATAATCCGTGGGAAAAACAAGAAAAACGCGGGTACAAAGCCGGCTAAAATGGAGTTTATGAAATTCATCAGCAGTGATGGATATGATATTTATGTCGGTAAGAACAGTACGCAAAACGATGCGCTTACGACAAAAGTGGCAAATTCGTCGGATTTATGGTTTCATACGAAAAATATTCCAGGTTCTCATACAGTCATTAAATTTGGTGTCAACAAAGAGGTGACCGAGCAAACTATTGTAGAAGCAGCACATATCGCGGCATACTATAGTAAGGCATGTGGATCAGCGCAAATTCCAGTTGATTACACACAAATAAAAAATGTCAAAAAACCAAACGGCGCGAAGCCTGGCATGGTGATTTATGACCACTATCGTACAATTTACGTAAAAAGTGACGAAGATTTGGTCAAAAGACTGGAGAAATGACAGTTGACGACATAAAATTGATGCGGTAAAATAAGTAGGGGTAAAATATGACGATGTTATCGTTAGAGTGACGCTTTTGTGAAAAGTGCCAGCTTTTATCTTTTATCGTTTAATCGGTAAAAGATAACATAAAGGAGTAAATTATGTGGATTATTGTGTATATGACACAAAATAAAGAACTTGTGGACAAATTGCAAATATTACTCGAGAGCCATGGGTTACTTGTTAAGATTCGCTCGGCAAATCGCGATGAGAATACGCAGGATAATTGCTATGAAGTGTTGGTGCCAGAAGGTGAATCCAATCAGGCCCATAGTATTATTATCGATGAGGGATTTTAAAAGGGAGTCTGCCGATTTCAAATCGTTGGCAGACTTCTTTTTTATATTCCTGCAAATCTAGTTGACGAGAATAAGGAATTAATGGTATAATATACTACAAATCGAGTATTTTTTCACGGGACAGAAAACGAACCAAATTTCGATAAAAACAGGTTTTTTATTGCCCTTGTGTGAACAATAAAACAAAGGATTAAAAGGGAGGAAAATTACTATGGCTAATATAAAAACAATCGGCGTGTTAACAAGCGGTGGAGATGCTCCTGGCATGAACGCGGCAATTCGAGCTATCGTTCGTACGGCGTCAGCAGAGGGAATTCGTGTTTTGGGAGTTCGCAAAGGATACAACGGTTTGATGCACGGTGATATGGTGGAGTTAGGTGCGCGTAACGTTTCTGATATTTTGCAAAAAGGCGGAACCGTCTTACAGACAGCACGCTGCTTGGAATTTAAAGAAAAAGAAGGCGTGCAACGTGGTATCGATGTGGCTCGTAAGTTTGGATTAGATGGTCTTGTTGTTATCGGCGGAGATGGTTCTTTCCGTGGCGGACGTGACCTTTCGAATATGGGATTCCCAACCATTTGTATTCCGGGAACCATTGATAACGACATTAGCTGTACCGAATATTGCATCGGTTTTGATACGGCTCTTAACACGGCTCAGGAATCGGTGGATAAGCTTCGCGATACTTCAGGTTCACATGAGCGTTGTAGTGTTGTAGAAGTGATGGGTCATGGTGCTGGTTATATCGCCCTTTATGTTTCCATTTCTTGCGGCGGTGAAGTGTGTCTCATTCCTGAAAAACCGTTTGATTATGAAAAAGATGTGTTAAACCCGATTTTAGATGGCAAAAAACGAGGCAAGCAACATGATATCGTGGTGGTATCGGAGGGCGTTTGTAATTCCTTAGAATTGGCACAAAAAATTGAAAAAGACACAGGTATTGAATCACGTGCTACTATTTTAGGCCATGTACAGCGTGGTGGAAGCCCAACCTTAAGAGATCGACTGGTTGCTAGTCAAATGGGATATGAAGCCGTAAAAGCAATGATAGCAGGTCGTAGCAATCGTGTGGTTGTTATGCAAAATGGAATAATTAAAGATATTGATATTACAGAAGGTCTCAATATGCCAAAAGTGGTTGATGAAGAAATGATTCAGTTAGCAAAAATATTGGCATTATAAAACATGGGGGAGCGAAAGTTCCCCTCTTTCTATCCTGGTAAAAACCCGTTGCCAAAGACAGGTATAAACCACAATAGTATCGTAGAAGTTATTAGAATTGGCAAAGGAGATTTATATGAGAAAAACCAAAATAGTATGTACACTAGGACCAGCAACCGATGATGATGCGGTTTTAAAAGAATTAATGTTATGTGGCATGGATGTGGCACGCATCAACTTTTCGCATGGCACTCATGCAGAACAGCTCGTAAGAATCAACAAATTTAAAAAAGTGCGTGATGAAGTTAATAAACCTATCGCGCTTTTATTAGATACAAAAGGTCCTGAAATTCGTATCAAGACTTTCAAAGATGGGCAAGTTACATTAAAAGAGGGACAAACCTTTACATTAGTTGCTGAGGATATTGAGGGTGACAACGAAAAGGTTAGTGTTAGCTTCGAAAATTTGGCAAACGATGTGCATGTGGGCGACCGCATCCTAATTGATGATGGTTTAGTTGGCATGGAAGTTGAGAAAATTGCTGGAAATAATGTCATTTGCCGCGTGACAAACGGCGGAGACATTAGTAACAGAAAGAGTATTAATATACCCAATGTATCCATTAAAATGTCGTACGTCAGCCCACAAGATGAAGCTGACATTATTTTTGGTATCGAAAATGACTTCGATTTTATCGCCGCATCTTTTGTGCGTACACAATTTGATGTTTTGGATATTCGTAAGATTTTGGAGAAGAATAATGGTAAAGACATTCAGATCATTGCTAAATTGGAAAATAATGAGGGTGTTGTTAATTCCGATCAGATTTTACGTGTGAGCGATGGAATTATGGTTGCGCGCGGTGACATGGGTGTAGAAATTGCTTTAGAGGATTTGCCTCTTATTCAGAAAAAACTCATAAAAGATTGCTATCGTGCTGGTAAAAAGGTCATTACGGCTACGCAGATGCTTGACTCGATGATTCGTAACCCACGTCCAACTCGTGCGGAAACAACTGACGTGGCGAATGCAATCTATGATGGCACGAGCGCTATTATGCTTTCGGGTGAAACAGCCGTTGGCAAGTATCCGGTAGAAAGCCTTAAGACAATGGCATCCATTGCACAGCGTGCTGAGCAGGATATCAATTATCAAAAACGTTTCAACGAAATGGGCGTTGATATGGAAAATAATATCACCAATGCCATTAGTCATGCAACTTGTACGACGGCACATGATTTAGGAGCAGAAGCTATCATAGCCGTTACCAATTCGGGGCATACTGCTCGTATGGTATCAAAATATCGTCCGCAGTGTCCTATCCTTGCACCAACCATTTCGAAACGTGTCATGCATCAATTAAGCTTGTCATGGGGCGTGGTGCCAATGTTGAGCGAAATGAAAGAGACAACCGATGAGCTGTTTGAGCATGTGGTTGATCTTGCTGTCAAGGCAGGTTATCTTAAAAATGGAGATTTAGCGGTTATTACTGGAGGTGCGCCGTTAGGCATCACAGGAACAACCAACATTTTAAAAGTACATTTGGTAGGTCATGTATTGGCACAGGGGACATCTATTAATTCTTTGCATGATAGCGGGAAAGCATGTGTCGCACATACCGTGGAGGAAGCGCTTAGAAATTTTAACGAAGGAGACATTTTAGTGGTCCCAAAAACGACCAACGAAATGCTCCCTGCTATAAAAAAAGCGAACGGTATCATTTGTGAAGAAGAAGGTATTGCCGTCCACGCTGCAATCGTCGGCATGGCACTTGACATTCCGGTGATTACCAGTGTTAAAGAAGCAACGAAAATTTTAAAGAGCGGTACCATCATTTCGATGGATTCAGCTCGCGGTCTTATTTATGCGGGCATTACAAAATTTTAGAAAAAAGCTTGCCAAACAATCGAGGTGATTAGGATGGCATATGAAAATAGAATTTCTTTTGATGTTCGTTACTCAGAAACAGATAGAATGGGTATTGTTCACCATTCGCGCTACTATCCATGGTTTGAGATTGGGCGTTGTGCTTTCATGGAACGTACAGGTGTCTCTTATGCTGAAATGGAAAAGCAAAAACTTCAGGTTCCATTAACGCAAAGTGGGGCAAAATATTATGAAGGCGCGAAGTTTGGGGATACTGTAACCGTTGCCACAACGCTTTCGGATTTGGGTGTGGTGCGCGTCACATTTTCTTATCGTGTGTTTCGTAATAGCGATCAGAAACTTTTAGCAGAGGGATTTACCAAACATGCTTTTGTAGATGATCAGTTAAAACCGATTAATGCTAAGAAAAAATTTCCTGATATCTGGCAGTCTTTAAAAGCACTTATGGACGGTCAGGGGTCATAATGTAAGGAGAGGCACAAGATGATGAAACAGAAAATTTTAAATCTTCCGAATATGTTAACGATTCTGCGATTTTTGATGGTGCCAGTAGTGGTTTTTCTTATTTTTTCAAAATTACCATCTTATCAATTGCTGGCAGGTGGCGTTGTCGTACTTGCCTATATTACCGATGTATTTGATGGGTATTTTGCACGCCATAATCATATGGTGACAGACTTTGGGAAAATCATGGATCCTGCTGCGGATAAATGTATGCAATTTGCATTGTTTATCAGCTTGTCGGTTAAAAATCCGATTGTGATTCCGGCACTCTTATTTTTGCTTATCAAAGATTTGTTCTTGGGAGCAGGCGCAACGATTTTGTATAGAAAAGGTGTAGTAATGTCTGCCAATTGGTATGGAAAAACAGCCAGCTTTGTAACACTGTTTTCCTTGCTTGCTATTTTGGTGTTTAATCCACCCAAAGTTTTCATGCTGATGTTAGTGTACATTACTGTTGTATTTAATTTGATTGCTATTATTGCCTATATTTCTACGTATTTCGATACGATAAAAAAAATGGGTACAAACAAAGAATAGAGGGGTATCATAATGGGATTTGCAATTATTGGTTTTATAGTGCTTGCTTTGGGCGCGCTTGTAACGTTTGCTGGAAAGCGCATTTTTGAAGCCGCTACCAAACAGGAGCTTTCAATGCAACAAGAAATGGCGTTTAAATTAATAGGCTTTGTAGTCGTAATTGCAGGCTCATTATTGGTATTCCGATTTGGAGGTAGGGTGTGAGATGAAAGAGTTGCCAAAAACATATGATCCGTCTTCATTTGAGGACAGACTTTATCATTCATGGGAGGAAAATGGGTATTTTAAGGCAAAGGTTGATCCCGATAAAAAGCCGTACACAATTGTTATTCCGCCGCCTAATATTACCGGTCAGCTCCATATGGGGCACGCGCTTGATGAAACCCTACAGGATATTTTAATTCGTTTTAAAAGAATGCAGGGATACAGCGCGCTTTGGCTTCCTGGAACCGATCATGCGTCGATTGCTACTGAAGCAAAAATTGTTGAGCAAATGCGACAAGAGGGCATTAGCAAGGCAGATTTAGGGCGAGATGGATTTTTGGATCGTGCGTGGGATTGGAAAAAGAAATTTGGCGGACGCATTGTGGAACAACTAAAAAAACTTGGTTCGTCTTGTGATTGGAGCCGCGAACGTTTTACATTGGACGAAGGTTGTTCGAAAGCCGTAAAAGAAGTTTTTATCAATTTTTATGAAAAAGGTCTCATTTATCGTGGTGAACGTATCATTAACTGGTGTCCGCACTGCCGTACTTCTATTTCCGATGCGGAAGTGGATTTTAGTGAAAAAGACGGTTTTTTCTGGCACCTGCGCTATCCGTTCAAGGACGGAAGCGGCTTTTTAGAGTTAGCGACCACTCGCCCAGAAACCATGCTCGGCGATACTGCTGTTGCGGTTCATCCAGATGATGAACGTTATTCTGATATGGTTGGGAAAACACTTGTTTTGCCATTAGTTGGGCGTGAAATTCCAGTCATTGCCGATGAATATGTCGAAATAGAATTTGGAACTGGTGTGGTAAAAATCACACCGGCTCATGATCCAAACGATTATGAAGTGGGACTTCGCCATCACTTAGAAGTGATAAATGTGATGGACGAGGGCGGCAATATTAATGAAAATGGCGGAAAATACGCTGGCATGACGGGTCTTGACGCACGCAAGCAAATTGTTAAAGACTTAGAAGACGGCGGATTTTTAGTAAAAACGGAGCCAATTAAACATAACGTTGGTTGCTGCTATCGTTGCAGTTCAACAGTGGAGCCACGCGTTTCCAAACAGTGGTTTGTTAAAATGGAACCACTTGCTAAACCTGCTATCGATGTAGTAAAAAATCAAGAGATTAAGTTTATTCCAGAACGTATGGACAAAACATATTATAATTGGATGGACAACATCAAAGATTGGTGTATTTCTCGTCAGCTTTGGTGGGGACATCGTATTCCTGCATGGTATTGTGACGATTGCGGCGAAATGATTGTTTCGCGCGATGAGGTTACTGTTTGCCCGAAATGCGGTAGTACGCATGTAAGACAGGATGAAGATACGTTAGATACATGGTTCTCGTCAGCTTTGTGGCCGTTTTCGACATTGGGATGGCCCGACAAGACAGAAGAACTTTCTTATTTTTACCCGACAGATACGTTGGTAACTGGGTACGATATTATTTTCTTCTGGGTAGCCCGTATGATTTTTTCTGGGTTAGCCCATATGGACGAAATACCGTTTAAAACCGTATTTTTCCATGGCTTAGTACGTGACAGCCAGGGAAGAAAAATGAGTAAATCTTTAGGGAACGGTATCGATCCATTAGAAGTTATTAAGGTTTATGGCGCCGATGCTTTGCGCTTTACGTTGGTAATGGGGAACAGTCCCGGAAATGATCTTCGTTTCTCGGATGAAAAAGTGGAGGCCAATCGTAACTTTGCTAATAAGATTTGGAATGCCGCCCGTTTCGTGCAGATGAATTTGGATATCGATGAAGTGGGACTTCCCGATGAAATGACGATGGAAGATAAATGGATTGTGAGTAGCTTTAATACATTAGTTCATGATGTGACCGAGAATTTGGACAAATTTGAACTAGGTATCGCTGCTGCCAAACTTTATGATTTCATTTGGGAAAAATTCTGTGATTGGTATATTGAATTAGTTAAACCGCGTCTTTTCGATCACGAAAACCCGACTAGAAAAGCGGCGCAAAAAGTACTTATTTATGTATTAACCGAGACCTTGAAACTGTTACATCCATTCATGCCTTTCATTACCGAGGAGATTTGGCAGACCATGCCGCATGAGGGCGAGAGTATTATGGTTAGCCCATGGCCAACGTATCATGAAAATAATAGCTATGCTAAAGAAGAGAAACAGATGGAACTTATTATGGCGGCTATCCGCGGTATACGTAACATTCGCACACAGATGAATGTGCCGTTCTCTAAAAAAGCGAAACTTATTTTGGTAACAGACGAAACCAATACCTTTGCAGACGGCAGTGCCTTTTTTGAAAAATTGGCAGGCGCTTCGGAAGTTATCATTACGGATACGGCAGAAGGTATTGATAAAGATGCGGTGAATGTTATCTCTGAAAAAGTATCCATCTTTATTCCATTAGGTGATTTGGTGGATATTGAGCAGGAAATTGCTCGTCTAAATAGCGAAAAAGATAGACTGCAATCGGAAATTGACAGAGTGGCTAAAAAGCTTTCTAATAAGAGCTTCACTGACAAGGCACCAGCAGCTGTCGTAAAAAATGAAGAAGAAAAAGGCAAAAAGTATGAAGAGATGTTAAAGGCAGTAAGCGAGAGCCTTAAAAATCTTCTACATTAATGGCTAAAAATAAATCCAAAAGGCCGCTATGAGCGGCCTTTTTCTTAATCAAGGAGAGTTTATCGTTGGATATATTGGATACACTTTATTATATCAAGTCAATTGGCAAAGGAAGTACGAAAAACAGCTTGGAGACGGTTTTTCGTTTGTGCGAATTGGCTGGAAATCCGCAGGATGATTTGAAGATTGTGCATGTTGCGGGCACGAACGGAAAAGGTTCTGTCGTAGCGTTTGTTTCTCATACTTTGACGCTTGCCGGTTATAGGACGGGGCGTTTTATTTCTCCTTATATTGATGTGTTTAATGAACGTATTTCTATCGATGGAGCGTATATCAGCGATGATGACCTTGCTTTATATGTAGAACGCTTAAAACCGGCTATCGATTTGATGCAGAAAGAGGGGAATATGCCCTCGTGGTTCGCTTTTCTAACTGTGCTTGCCTTTTGCTATTTTAAGGATAAGAATTGCGATATTGTCGTCATGGAAACCGGTATCGGCGGTCTTTATGATGCGACAAATGTGGTGAAATCCCCGCTTCTATCGGTCATTACATCGGTTGGGTATGATCATACGAGAGAGCTTGGGAATACTCTAGCTGAGATTGCTATTCAAAAGTGCGGCATTATAAAAAATGGTATTCCTGTGATTACGTCGCCTCAAAAAGATGAAGTATTAACCGTTATTGAAGAAAGTAGTCAAGCGAAAAAGGCTCCACTTTTTATAGCGCCTAAGCCTACAAATGCCAAGTGTGAAGAAAGTGGCAATTTGTTTGATTTACCGAATTTTTCGGCTACTTTTCGATCAACACTTAGCGGCGTTTATCAGATTGAAAATGCGGCGACAGCGATTTGCGCACTTGGGGTGTTAAACGATAGAGGATTTCGGATAGAGGAGGATGTCCTTTATCGCGGAATTGAAACGACATCGTGGATAGGGCGGTTTCAAAGATTATCCGAAAAGCCTCTCATCATAGCGGACGGTGCCCACAATCTTTCGGGAATGGAAGCTTTCTGTCAATCGATTGATACCATTTTCCCACATCGAAAGAAAATCTTTGTTTTAGGCATGGTGGCAGACAAGGATTATACATCTTGCATGAAACGTGCTTGTCAATCTGCTGATGAAATTCTAGCGGTTACGCTTAACAACCCTAGGGCCTTAAAAAGCGAGGATATATGCAAAGAGGTATCTATTCATACAAAGAATATCACGGATGCTAAAACGGCTGAAAACGGCCTTAAAACCGCTATATCGCTTTGCGGAGATGACGATATGATTTGTATATGCGGTTCGTTATTTCTAGTATCGGAAAGCGTTTCACTATGGCAAAAGACATTTCGTAAGAACTGATAGATTATTAAGTTTTCGAAAAACATAGTATAGTATTAATATAGAGGAGGACAGTGGACATGGAAAAAATCAAATTGATGACTGACACGGCATGTGATATCCCACTCTCGGAGGCCGAGAAGCTAGGAATTGATGTGTTAAGCTTTGTCATTACTGCTGGAGATGTTTCCTTTTTGGAAAGACGTGAAAAAAGCGATGAAGAGTTTTACGAGCTTTTGAAAAATAGTACGACAATTCCGACAACAGCTGGACTCAATCCATGGGAGTTGCAAAAAGCTTATGAAAAACATGCAGAGGATGGCTATAATGAGATTATCTTTGTTTCCATTAATGCAGCTGGTTCTTCTACGTACCAATCGGCTCTGACTGCTAAAGATATGTTTTACGAGGAGCATGAAGATTTAAAGGAGGCCGTTCACATTCATGTCATTGATTCCACCAGCTATTCATTCGCATATGGACTACCTTTAATAAAAGCGGCTAAAATGGTGGCAGATAGCGCTGATGTTTCCGCTGTACTGTCCTATTTGCAAGATTTTATCGCACATCAACGCGTTTATTTCTGCGTATATACGCTTGATTATGCTAAAAAGTCAGGGCGTATTAGTTGTGCGGCAGCAGTGGTAGGAGGTCTTTTGGGGATTAAACCTATTATGAAAATTGAAAACTCCGTGATTACGAATGCTGGGAAAACACGCAGTTCAAAAGCGGCTTTAACGGATATTTGCCAGAGGGTAGCCTCTGAGATTAAACAGGGTGAAGAATATGCCCTTATTGTGGGAATCCATCCGGAGTATGCCGATGAGCTAAACAGCATGCTGACGGAAAAGGTAGGATACGGCGCGTCTCGTATTTTTAAGCCAGGCGCCGCTATTGCCATTAATGCCGGACCGGATTTATGCGGGGTTGCGTTTTATCATCAATAAAAAAAGCAAATAAAAAAGAGCTCCAATTGGAGCTCTTTTTTATTTGCTTTTTGTACTCTCTATAGAAACAATTTGATATTTATTTTCATTCTCTTTTTCATAAATCACCATCGTTTTTGAATACAAATACTTTTTGTCATCATCATAAAATGAAGTAGTAAATTGAACCTTGTGACCACCCAGATACTTTTTGTCATCCAGTTTTACATGGCGACTACCTCCAAAAACAGAAAGCGTTTTGGTTTTAATAATGCCTTTTTCCTTATCGTACATTTCTTTTTTGCTTAGTTCTTCGGGCTTGAAGTTTTTGGCTCCCAGATAATCGTCTAGCACTTTTTTAATGTCAGAAACAGGAATTTCATAATGATTTCCTTTTTTAAACTCTTCGCCATTTGCATAGAGTGCATTGGTGCGAACAAAAAAGTGAAAGAAAAGATACAAGGTATCGGCATTCAGCTCGTTTGTCGAAGTGAATGACAATTCCGGAAAAGCTAAGTCAGTCTGCTTCGCAAGCATGGTATAAAAACTATCATCTCGAAATGCGTAATGGTTACCGCATGCGGATAGGAGCAATATCATGGGTATCAGGAGAAAAGGCAAAAACTTTTTCATCATTGAATCACCTCGTTGTTATTAATTCGCGAGTGTATGTGAATATTTTGCTACTATTTTATACGAAAAACCCGTTTGGCATTTTCGCACGTAATGCGGCAAACTTCATCAAAATCCATATTTTTTATCTCCGCAATTTTTTGCGCCACATATTTCACATAGAGCGACGAGTTGCGTTCACCACGATGCGGTTCAGGAGGGAGATAGGGGGAATCGGTTTCAATCAGCAGATGTTCAATAGGAACTTCAGCTACGACTTCCACGGCTTTTCGGTTGTTTTTATAAGTGACCGGTCCTGAAATGGAAATATCCATACCAAGAGCAAGCACCTCTTTTGCCATCTCACAGCTACCTGAAAAGCTATGCAGAATGCCACCTAATTTGGGTGGATCTTTTTTCAAAATATCCATACAATCGCCATGAGCGTCCCTGTCATGGATAATGACCGGCAAGCGAAGTTTATTGGCAAGCTGCATCTGCTTTTTAAACCAATACTTTTGCGTGTCACGAGGCGAATTGTCATAGTAATAATCTAGACCAATTTCGCCAATTGCCACTACTTTTTTTTCGTGGGAGAGTGTTTCTATTTCTCGCATCACATCATCGGTAACGTTTTTTGCATGGTGCGGATGGATGCCTACGGCTGCATAAATAAACTCATATTTGTTAGCCAGATGAATGCTGGCTTTTGATGTTTTAATGGTATCGCTGGCGTTTAGAATCAGACCAACGTCATTTTCTTTCATAGACGCTAATAACGTTTCGCGATCTTCGTCAAACTTTTGGTCGTCATAATGTGCATGTGAATCAAAAATCATTGAATGGGCCCTCTTTCTTTAACGGACTTCGCTGCCATCAGCTATGTCTTTTTCGGTTGTGCATAAGGAAAGATTGCCATTTTCATCACTAGCCGCTAAAACCATACCAGAAGAAAGAACACCGCATAATTTGACAGGTTTTAGATTGGTTACAACTAGAACTTTCTTGCCAACCATCTCTTCAGGTGAGTAATGTTTGCGAATACCAGATACAATCTGACGCACTTCACTACCTATTTGGATTTGCGACACCAATAGTTTTTCTGATTTTTTGACCGCTTCGCACGATTTCACAACACCAACTTTGATTTCGCATTTGGTAAAATCATCGATAGAAATTTCTGCTTTTTTCGGGGTTTCGTCTTCTTTGGCTGTTTCTGCTTCAGATTCGCGAGAAGATGCTAAATCTTTCATGAATTTTGCTTCGTCGATACGGTTAAAGAGTGCTTCACCCTTTTTGACTTCGGTAGATATGCTACCGCCAAAGGATTGGATGCTGTCCCAACTAATGGCGCTCTGTCCGATTTGCTCTTGGATTTTTAAGCTCGTTGAAGGCATATAAGGCATTAATAGTACGGAACTAATACGAAGAACTTCAATTAAATTATATAAAACAGTGCCAAGGCGTTCTTTATTGCTCTCATCTTTAGCAAGAGCCCATGGCTCGGTCTCATCGATATATTTGTTGCTACGTCTTAAGAGTGTGAAAATAGCGTCTAATGCATCGGCAGTTCTAAACTCGTCCATAAGCTCCTTGGATTTTTGTACGGTTTGTTCTGCTAATGTGACTAGTTCGTTATCTGTTCCTTCTTCATTGCTACGTGCTGGCACGATTCCATCAAAATATTTTCCGACCATGGCAACTGTGCGGCTTAACAGATTTCCTAATGTATTGGCAAGTTCTGAATTGTACCGAGCGACGATTGTTTCATATGTGATACTGCCGTCTTGCGCATAAGGCATTTCACTCAGAACATAGAAACGTACGGCATCAACACCAAAAAGCTTCACAAGCTCGTCTGCATACATGACGTTGCCTTTGGATTTGCTCATTTTATCACTACCAAACAGTAGCCAAGGATGACCAAATACTTTTTTAGGAAGAGGTTCGCCCAATGCCATTAAGATAATGGGCCAATAAATGGTGTGGAAACGCAGAATATCTTTACCGATAACGTGAACATCGCACGGCCAGAATTTCTGATACAATTCACCCTTATCATCAACATCATAGCCCATAGCGGTGATATAGTTGGCTAACGCATCAATCCACACATAGATGACATGTTTGTCATCAAAAGGAACCTTAACGCCCCAGTCAAATGAAGTTCTCGATACGCATAAATCGGAAAGCCCTGGTTTTAGAAAATTATTAATCATTTCATTTTTGCGAGAGGGGGGAGAGATAAAGTCAGGATTGTCTTCGATATGTTTCATTAATTTTTCTTGATATTTTGCCATTTTGAAGAAATAAGCCTCTTCTTTGGCTTTGCTGACGGGACGTCCACAATCCGGACATTTGCCGTCGTCTAATTGTGTTTCCGTAAAAAACGTTTCACAAGGGACGCAGTAATAGCCCTCATATTCATTTTTATAAATATCGCCTTGGTCATACAACTTTTGGAAAATATGAGCGACCACTTTTTCGTGGTGTGCATCAGTTGTACGAATGAACTGGTCATAGCTGGTGTCCATAATGTCCCAGCTTTTTTTGATTTCGGATACGATGTTATCCACATACTCTTTTGGGGTAATACCCACTTCTTTCGCCAAGTCTTGCACCTTTTGACCGTGTTCATCACTGCCGGTTAAGAAGTATACGTCATAGCCCAAAAGGCGCTTTTGACGGGCGATGGCATCGGTTAAAATAATTTCATAGGTGTTGCCGATGTGTGGTTTGCGCGATGCGTAAGCTATCGCAGTTGTTATATAGAATTTTTCTTTCATTTTTTTGCCTCGCTTTCTCCGCTTGTGCCTTCTGGCCGCGGATTTTGTATGGAAGTTTGCGATCTATAGGTACGAATAAAATTTACGGTTATAAGAACTAATACAGGTCCTAAGATCATACCGAGTACGCCCACTAAATTTAGTCCGACATACATGGCAAGCAGTGTAGCCAAAGGATGTAGGCCAATCTGTGTCGATAGAACTTTCGGTTCAAGGAGTTGTCTCGTTAAAATAATGATTAAATAAATAACAATTAATGAAATTGCCATTCGATAATTTCCACCAATTAACGAACCCAAACTCCAGGGGATTAATACGGTACCACTACCTAATATAGGGAGGGCATCCACAAAAGCAATACCTAGAGCGATTAAAAAAGAATATTTAACGTGTATAATGGTAAGAGTAACTGACAAAATCAAAAATACCACACTCATGATGATAAGTTCTGCTCTAACATAGCCGGCTAAAGCGTGAAAAATTTGATTTTTGGCAATTTTGATGCGTGTATAAACATTCTCTGGAACAGCTTTTTTTAACAAATCAGGCATCATACGTTTGTTAGCTGACATAAAGTAAGCCGACATAATCATGACAATGGTAAAAATCAACGCACCAGGCAGCGATTTGGCAACATCACCTGCAAATTTAGTGACCGGCTGAATGATTGTTGTTACTTGCTTGGCGGCATTTTGCAGAATGGATGTGAGAAATTCTTGCGTATGAGGTTTTAATCCATCATAGTAATGGCTAGCCGTATTAAATAGCGGTGAATACGAATCCAAAATGCTCTTATAAATGGAAGGCCATTGTTGATATAAGCTAAAGCATTGGTTTATTAAAGCTGTTACTAAAAAGTATATACCCGTTCCGAGCAGTCCGACCGTTAAAACTAGTGATACAACGGCAGCTAATTTGTTGGGGAAATGCAAAATCTTATGAAACAATTTGACAAGGGGTCTCATGATAAGTGATAGGATAAATCCAATAATAAACGGCAATGTCAAATAGACGATTTTTGGTACGGTGTAAAATACCGCGGCTAATAAAAAAACAGAACATACGGCAATAGCCAGGTATAAAGCTATTCTTTTAAGTTTTAAATCTTTTTCATTTTCCAATCTTTCACCGCCATTCTTTTCGTGGGTTGATATTGTTCTTAGTCATTAAATAAGCGATGGATTAATGTATAGCCTTTTTCCACAAATATGCCAGTCTCTTTGGCAGCTTTTTCACTCATTATACGAGTACCATTGTCCTGTTCATTTGTGCTGTCATAAATGACATAAGGAATGGGATCGCTTACATGCGTTTTAATGGAAACCGGTGTGGGATGATCTGGCATAATTAGCATTCGAAAATCCACGTGTTTATCTTTTAATGCATGAACGATATAGCTAACTACCTCGCGGTCAATTGTCTCGATGGAGCTAATTTTCTCATCTAATTTGCCTTGATGACCACATTCATCTGGTGATTCAATGTGAACATAGATAAAGTCCAAATCGTCCTCTAATAATGCGCGTACGCATTCTTTTGCTTTGCCGGCAAAATTGGTTTTCACGCCACCGGTAGCACCTTCTACTTCGTAGACATTCATATGAGCAGTTTTAGCGATTCCTTTGATTAAGTCCACAGCTGAGATAACACCAGCTTTTTTCCCAAAGGTCTCAAAATAATCGGACAGGCGTGGTTTACTGCCTTGTCCCCAAATCCAAAGGGAGTTTGCAGGATGAAGACCTTTTTTTATGCGCTCTATGTTGATTGGATGATTTTTTAAAATGTCATGCGATTTTGTCATGATACCGAGTAGTACGTCACTATTTTCGCCTATTGGCAGATATTCGCCTACGACTCGATCGGAAATGTCATGCGGTGGGGTTAATGTACAGTTTAGGCTACCGTTATTATACACGAGCAAATGACGATAGCTAGTGCCACCATGAAAATGGAGTATATCTGTATTTAACTCTTTGGCAATAGCGTCTATTAAAACATGGGCATCTTCTGTATCAATTTCACTGCTACTATAATCGACCATCGTTTTATCAGCATAATTTTCCTCATCGGATAGCGTCACCAAATTACAGCGGAATGTGACATCGCCCACTTTGAGCGGAATACCAATGCTGGCAGCTTCCAAGGGAGAACGCCCTGTATAACATTCTTCTGGATTAAATCCCATAACGGCTAAGTTAGCCACATCGCTTCCAGGAGCCAATCCAGCGGGGACAGTACGCACTAAACCCATTTCACCTTTTGATGCTAATTCATTCATCATCGGTTTGTTTGCTTTTTCCATAGGTGTCATACCGCCTAAACTATCAATTGGATAGTCAGCCATGCCGTCTGGTAATACTACGATATATTTCATGTCAATCATCCTTTATAATAAAATTTTACCAATGTAAACGAGCGAGTTCGCCCGTGTCTTTTAATCCAGCAAAATCTAGTTGCCTAAGAGCTTCATAAGCCATAATTGCCACAGAATTTGCCAGATTCAAGCTGCGCGCTTCGTCCGCCATCGGGATGCGCACGCACTTTTCTCTGTTTTCCTTTAAAAGTTCTTCAGGAAGTCCGCGTGTTTCCTTGCCAAATACGAGATAATCCCCATCTTGATAGGAAACGTCGGTATATTTTTGCAGGGACTTTGTGCTGGCGAAATAACAATTAGCCTGTGGATTCTTCTGGGTGAAATCCTCCCAGTCCTTATAGACATCAATGGTTACCAAATGCCAGTAATCAAGACCTGCGCGTTTGACATGTTTATCATCAATTGAAAAGCCCATCGGTTCTATCAAATGAAGATGAATATTTGTCGCCGCACATGTGCGAGCAATATTACCCGTATTTTGCGGGATTTCCGGTTCTAATAAAACGATATTAAGACTCAATGTAATCGGCTCCTTTATATACGAAACAACTTACTAAACAAAAAATTGCGTTTGGCTGACACTGCTTTTTGTGGGCAAAGTTCTTGACAACAAAAACATTTGATACAACTCTCATAATCCACTTGAGGAAAATGATCGACTATTTCAATTGCCTTTGGTGGGCAGCATCTAGCGCATTCGCCGCATCCTACGCAGGTTTTTTTATCAAACACCGGTCTGGCAGTTGCCATACGATTGAGCTTTTTTGTAAGTCCAGCCGGCAAATTCATTCTCTTTAAAAAATTGATTTCGCCACCACGTGCTCGTTTAAAATTTGTAATAGCAAACTTATCTATGTCATCACCTGTCATGTCAAGTTCATCGTAAGGGCAGGTAAGTCCTCGTTTCAGTGACTCTTTAACCGTTAGTGCCTCGTCATCGCCGATTCCAACCATATGTACAGCCGCAAGATCTAATTCATAAGGGCTGGCGCTCGCCATGATAGCCCCAATTTCCCGCGGAGTTCCACTGGTAGGACCGTCTCCCTCCATACCAACTACCGCATCGATAAAGGATAGGCATGGATTGACATATTGACATAGGTCAACTAACATGGAGCAAAATGAATCTTTTTCTGATCTCTCCAAATGATATTGCGCTTTGTAAAGACCAGGGATGGTCCCAAACAAATTTTTAACCGCACCTGTATAGCAAGTCATGGTATGCGTTTTTAACTTAGCAACAGAAATGACTTTATCAGCCTTGACAATGGGCGAAATAATGGAGAATTCACGTCTTACTTCGCCATGATAGACAATGTCTTCATAGGACGTGTCATAGTTTAAAGTGCATCCCGTTTTTTCTGCTACATACGAAGCGCCGCATGTTTCATAGAGGCGTTTTAGAATAGTGGGATTATATGGTCCTCCCGGGCTTTCTGCAATGGTGACATGCGCGCCTATCGCCATAACGGCGCGCGTTACGGCAAGTAGTAGGGCAGGGTTCGTCGTTGCAGCATCATTGGGAGATTTTCTGGCAATAAAGTTTGGCTTTATAACGACGTTTTCACCAGACTTTATAAATTTCTCGATACCGCCCAAATTCAGAAGTAGACGGTCAACTATTTCTTGCACTTTGTTTTCTTCATAAGAGGAACAGCCTAAAATACTAACAGACATATTAAAGCTCCTTTAAAAATTCTTCCATACGTTCCATAGCTTCATTAATGATGTCAAGCGAATAAGCATAAGAGATACGAATGTGTCCCTCACCGCAATCACCAAAGGCATTTCCGGGAATAACGGCAACCTTTTTAGAAGCTAACAAGTTGTCACAAAACTCTTCCGAACTCATATGCGTGCTTTGAATGGATGGGAAACAGTAAAAAGCCCCCTTCGGTTCGAAACAGGTAAGCCCCATTTTATTTAAGCGATCGACAATAAATCGACGTCTCTCATCGTATTCAGCGCGCATTTCTAGGACTTTGTCGTAGCAATTATTAATGGCAACAATGGCGGCATATTGCGCGACTGTCGGCGCACTCATGATGAGGTATTGATGGATTTTTGCCATAGCGGCTGTGAGTGTTTTGTTGGCACAAAGATACCCTAAACGCCATCCGGTCATCGCATAGGCTTTGGAGAATCCACTTATATAAATGGTTTTATCATATAAAGTTGGGAAATTGGCAATGGATGTATAAGGTTCTTCACCATAGTATAATTCCGAATAGATTTCATCGGTAATAATAACAATATCATGTTTCTCTAAAATTGGTACCAGCTTTTCAAGTGCTTCTTTTGTCATGACAGCACCGGTAGGATTGCTAGGATAAGAGAACATAATCGCTTTTGTTTTGTCCGTAATAGCAGCTTCTAAGTCTTCTGGCTGTACCATAAAATCATGTTCAGAGCGTGTGGTAAGGCTTACTGGCACACCACCTGTTAAAGATACAATAGCCGTATAGGATACAAAACATGGTTCTACGATGATGACTTCATCGCCTGGGTCAACCAATGCGCGAATCGCTAAATCAATAGCTTCACTAGCACCAACGGTGACAACAATCTCATCTTCAGGATTATATTGTAACTGATAACGATTATTCAAATATTCACTAATGGCTTCTTTTAGTGGCTCATAACCACAGTTGGATGTATATTTGGTTTTGCCGGCGCTAAGTGCCGCACTTCCGGCATTACGAATTTCTTCTGGTGTAATAAAATCGGGTTCCCCAATGCCAAGACTAATGGCGTCTTTCATTTGACTGGTTAAGTCAAAATATTTGCGAATGCCAGAAGGCTTTATTGAGTTCGTAGCATTCGATAGAGCTTTTTCAAAATTCATTTTCACATTTCCCTTCACAGATAATAATACGCCCCCTAAGGGGTATGTATACAAAACTGATTGGCGCCTACCTTCGGATGTCGTTTAACATTTGGGGTTTTCGCCGCACAGAAATTACCAAACCTATTGTAATAAGACACACAATTATGGAAGACCCACCATAGCTGAAAAACGGGAGTGGAATGCCGGTAATTGGCATTAAACCGATGCACATCCCAATGTTTTCAAACACATGATAGGTGAACATCGCGGCAACACCCACACATAGGAAACTGCCGAAGTCGTCTTTGGAGTTCATGGCGGTCATGATACATCGTACGATGATAAAAATAAATAGTGCTAAAATGAGAAGCGACCCTAAAAATCCGAATTCTTCTGAAACGGAACTAAAGATAAAATCGGTATGTGCTTCAGGAAGCCCCCCTACTTGCAGTTGGGCGCCATGCAAAAAGCCTTGCCCCGTAAAACTACCCGAGCCAACCGCTATGCGTGACTGAATGGCATGAAATCCACGACCTAATGGGTCACGTTCAGGATCTAGAAACACTAGAATTCTGGACTTTTGATAAGGAGCCATGCGCCACCATAGAATTGGGGCAGCCAAAACGACGGCACCAAAGGCGGCGGCAATATATTTATAACTGATACCAGCCATAAAAACCATAAACAAAAAGATGATGAGGAAACTGGCGGCTGTTCCCGCGTCTGGCTGTAACATAATCAAGCCGATCAAAATGCCGACATGTAAACACATAAATAAAACGTTTTTCCACGAATTCACTTCAGCTTTAATCTTTGATAAATGAAAGGCAAAGGTTATGATAAAGCCGACTTTGACAATTTCGGCAGGTTGAAAACCAAATCCGCCGAAACGAATCCAGCTTTTCGATCCGATATTTTCGCCGGTTCCAATAATCAGAACTAAAATTAATAGAAATACATTGGCAGCGTAAATATATTTGACTAAACTTTCGTAATGCTCATAGTCAAAAAGTGCAATAAAAAAGAACGCAACCAACCCAATGAAAAAAGCAGTCCCTTGTGTCTTTAAATAACTCCAAGGGTTCGACGTAACATTATGGGTAGCACTGTATATAATAAAAAGACCCCATAGGCAGCAGCAAACAACGACAATCGTCATAAGCCAGTCAAAATGGGCGAAACGGTTTTTCGGGATTTTCATTTGTTTTCTAATTTTCATAACGATATCCTCATAAGTTTATAAAAACCCATTCTTTTAAAAAATTTTACATAGTATTTATTATAGCAGATTTTTTATGGAAATAAAAGCGAAAAATGTGCAAATTTTCGAATTTATCCTTGCTTTTTTTATGGAATGTCTCGTAAAAATTCAAAAAATGAAAGGCACCTATCATAGTGGCACCTCAAGTTAGATATTTTGAAAAATTCTAACGTAAAAGTGAAGCCATTTATAACAGGTGCCTTTTGACTAATTCTTAGATTTCCAATCGGTATGAAAGGGAAGTTTTTCCCCGATTTTATGATACGTGTGTGATCCAAAATAATCGCGCTGTGCTGCTAAAAGATTAGTGGGCAATCGATTGGCAGAAAATAAATCGAGATACGAAAGCGCTTCGTTTTGGCAGGGAAGAGGTGTATGTTTCTCGATCGCTAGGATGCAAATATCACGCAAACTCTGCATGTTTTCAGATACTTCATCTTTTAGCGCTGGGTCAAATAATAAATTGCTAAGGTTAGGGTTTTCTTCATAAGCAGTTTCAATCTGCGTAAGGAAAGCGGACCGGATGATGCAGCCACCTTGCCATATAGACGCAACAGTGGATAAAGGTAAATGAAGAGAATGTTTATCACTATATGTCTTGAGAAGATCAAATCCCTGTGCGTAGGCAACAATTTTAGATAGATACAGCGCTTTCTCTAACTGATCAATGATTCTTTGATTCCTTTTCGGGTCAATGGGGGTCGTAATGTCAGAGAAGAAATGGGCAGCGGTTTCACGTTCGGTTTTTTGAGTGGATATATTACGGGCAAATACTGCCGCTGAAATTAATGCCATCGGCACCCCTTCATCCATAGCCGATTCCACCGTCCATTTGCCGGTTCCTTTTTGATTAACGACATCATCAATTTTATCAATCAAGAATCCACCGTCAACGTCACGATAACTCAAGATATTGGCGGTGATTTCGGTTAGATAACCATTGAGTTTTCCTCGGTTCCATCGCCTGAAAATATCACTCATCTCATTATGGGACAAATGGAGCACATCGCGCATAATGCTGTACGCTTCACAGATAAGCTGCATATCCGCATATTCGATGCCATTGTGTGTCATTTTGACAAAATGACCACTTCCGCCTTCTCCTAAATAAGCACAACAAGGAGTACCACCTGCTTTTGCACTGATAGCAAGCAGAATATCTTCCCACATTTCATAGGCTTTTTTTGATCCTCCAGCCATCAAACAAGGACCGTTTCGTGCGCCATCTGCGCCGCCAGATATGCCCATGCCCAAAAACAAAATACCTTTTTCTTCGAGCTCGTTAAAATTTCTTCTAGTATCAATAAAGTTTGAGTTGCCACTGTCTATGATGCTATCGCCTGTTTGCAGGAGAGGCAAAAGTGAATGGATAACGCTATCAACCGGAGAGCCGGCTGTAATCATCAGTAGAATTTTCTTTGGACTAGATAAACTAGAAATGAAATCCTCCAAGGTTTTGGTGGCGATGAAGTTTTTTCCGGCGGCTTCGTTTTGCATAAATGCGTCGGTCATTTCTGGTTCTTTGTTGTAAACGGCTACTTTGTAATCATGGTCTTCAATATTCAGTGCCAGATTTTGCCCCATGACACCTAATCCAATCACGCCTAAATCAGCCTTATTCGGCATAAAATCACTCCTTTTCGATGAAACAATTTGATTGAGGATAAAGTGCCCTTGCCTTAATTGAGTAAGGCAAGGGCTTTTATATATTATTCAATTTCAGTAAAATATAGTATCACTCTAAACTTAATGTATTCTTTTATTTCCCTAAAACACGATCCTTTTGGCTATACCAGATTTTTTCGGTTTCCTGATAACTAAAATAATCGCCATCGATATGAATACGATCGCGTTCCCAGTTTTGAACAATGTCAAGCGTTTCTGGAAGGGGGCGAATGCCACTTAATACATCGCTTTCGGCAATGGTAAGGGAGGCAGTAGCACAAGCTAAACGCGCGCAATCTTCTACTGAATAACCGCGGACTAATGATGCTAAAAATGCCGCAATGCTGACATCGCCTGCACCAGTGGTGGATTTGATGTTTTCAACATGGAATGTTTCTTCGAATAACTCGCGGTCAGCAAAATTATCGGCACCAAGTCCAATAGAGGCGATGGCTTCCGAGTTCCCCGTTTTAACGTAATAGCCTTTTGAGCCACATTTGATGACGAGTACTTTTACGCCCATATCAATTAACATATCACCTAATTTTGGGAGAATGTTAAGGTCCACTATTTTGATTAAATCTTCGCCGTCTGCTTTTTTGATGAGACTATCATATGCCGCGCGATCCAACATTAATATGGTCTCCTCTAAGCTCGGTACATATACATCAACATAGGGCAACGTTTTTTTCAAAATAGTCAGGTAATCCACCTTGCCGGCAGGCGATGCCGCATCGGGCAGTGCCATATCCAAAGACGTGATGACACCGGTTTCTTTCGCCATGCGGAACAGGCGACTAAGCTCAATGCCCTCGTTTTCATACATGGTTTTCATGAGTGTTGGATAACCGAAGTGAAAGAGCTTCGATTGTGCCACTAATGAAAAATCCACATCGTCAGCTGTATACGTGTCATTGGCACCCGGATTATGCAAAAAGATGCGGTCGAATCCTGGTATGTTGAGCACGACAGTATAGGAAGATGACTCACCCGAAATGGTTGAAATTTTGACATCTGCTTTTGTTTTTTGAAGTTCTGACAAAATGATGCCACCGATGACATCATCTCCTAATTTGGCGGCAAGAGCTGTTTTGATACCCAAAACCGACAAACTAACACCAGTGTTTGACACCACACCGCCGACACTCATTTGAGCATTGCCCACATTAATGAGTTTCCCAGGGGTTAATATATCATTCAAATGATCACGTTTTATTTTCGAAAAATCAGGAGAAATATCCAGACAGATATGACCGGCAACGGTAATTTCTGCTTGATTTGCCTGTAACATAGAAGCATCACCTCGTCGTATTTTTTGCGCCCATCCTGTTATGGTGGGCGATGACTACTATTTCACATTCTACACGATTTGCCTTCACATTTCAAGTTTCTAGGATAAGAGAGGGGCAAACGCTAATAAGAAAGTAAATTATGCCATTTCATGGCTACCGTTTTCAATGTCTGGCAGATAGAAAGATGGTTCGTAGCCGATTTTACCGGTATAAATTTTGTTTAATTCTTCGCAGAAAGCATCAACACAATCGGTTTTCACGATACTGACGGTGCAACCGCCGAATCCTGCACCAGTCATACGGGAGCCCAAGACACCTGGAAGTGTCTGTGCGCTTTCAGCTAGAGTATCCAGTTCAACGCCAGTTACTTCGTATAAATCTTTTAAGGAGGCATGCGAATCGTTCATGAGTTTGCCAAATGCCGCTAAATCGCCACTTTGGAGGACTTTTGCGCTATCTAAAACGCGGTGATTTTCAACGATAACATGGGTAACGCGTTTTTTGATGGTTTCATCGGAAATAGTCGATATAGCGCCTTCGAGTTCTTCTGGGGTAATATCACAAAGAGAATCTTTGCCAGGTAGGACTTTTTGAAGCTCCGCTAACCCTTTCGCGCATTCCTCACAACGCTCGTTATATTTTGAGTCAGCTAATGAACGTTTTTTGTTGGTATTGGCAATAACGATACGATAGTCACCCAAATGGAGAGGGATATAATCAAAAGCTAAAGTTTTGCAGTTTAACAAAATAGCGCAATCTTTTTTACCCATAGCGGATGCAAATTGATCCATAACGCCACATTGTACGCCTATATATTCATTTTCGGACATGCGCGCGATTTTGGCAAGCTCGGTATTTGTAATAGTTAACCCATTAAGGTCGGCATAGGCTTTGGCACAGCAAAGTTGGATGGCCGCTGATGACGAAAGTCCGCCAGAATGGGGAATCGTGTCGTGGAATAAAATATCGGCTCCACAAAGTTTGTCGCTCAATTTAGTGAATTCCCAAATAACACCTAACTGATATTTACCCCAATTTATATCTTTATAGTCCAGCAAATGATCAAGATTTGCTTCGACGACGACGTCTAAATCGGTAGCCGCTAAGCGGATAATACGATCCTCACGTTTTTTTATGCAGGTATAAGACCCCAATGAAAGGGCGGCAGGAAAAACATAACCCTCGTTATAATCGGTATGTTCCCCGATTAAATTAACGCGACCACCCGAATAAAACACACGAGTATCATCGGCGCTGATGCCAAATTTCTTTTGAAACATTTCTTTGATTTGAGATTTCGTTTCCATTTATAAATCCTCCTTAATGATTGTCAGTTTTGGTAAGTTTCCCGATTTGTTGGGGTACTCACATAAAGGTAAAATAGGACAGATGCCGCATTTAGGACTTCTGGCATTGCAGACGGCTCGCCCATGAAAAACTAATTGATGACAGAATGTGCTTTGATAAGATGGCTCGATGATTTTAGCAAGCTCAAACTCGATTTTCACCGGATCTTTTTGTTTGGTAAGACCTAAGCGACCTGATAGCCTAATGCAATGGGTATCCACCACCACAGCAGGTTTGTGATAAATATCACCAATGATAATATTGGCAGTTTTTCGCCCTACGCCCGGCAGAGAAGTTAAATCCTCCATGCTTTCCGGAACTTCGCCATGAAAGTCAGAAATGAGTTTCTGGCAGCAGGCAATAATGTTTTTTGCTTTATTATGATAAAATCCAGTTGAACGGATGTAACTTTCTAATTCTTCTTTATCGGCATTAGCAAAATCATAAACGTTTTTGTACCTTTTGTAAAGGTCTTTCGCAACTATATTTACTCTCGCATCCGTACATTGTGCGGCAAGTTGCGTAGAAATGAGCAGTTCTAAAGGACTTTCATGCTCTAATGAACAAATGGCATCGTGATAAACCACATCAAAAATCTCACGAATTTGTTTGACTTGGCTTCTTTTTTCTCCCAATGTTTTTGGCATATAGTCCTGCCTCCTCCTTTTTAAGCATCTTCCGAATGCGTTTCGTGGTAAATGTCGACAGTAAAAAGGCATCTAAAGCAAGACCCATTGCCATAGCTCCGATTTGTAGCGAAGCGGAAACCCCTGATGACAGGAACTGAAGATTGTTCTGTTCTACCATAGCTAACATTGTTAGGAATAATCCAATTCCGGGAACTAGTGGAACAATGGAGGTGGAAATAAAGGTGGTGGTCGGCATGCGCATGCGTCTTGCTAAAATTTCGCTGACAAAGGCAATGGAAAATGAGCCTGCGAAGATAGCCAGCAGTGCTGAATTTGTATAAATATCCACAAAATAATAAACCACACAGCTAAATGCACCAACAAAAGCACTGGTTATGATCGCTTTATTCGGTGATTCTTGAATGAATGCAAAGAATAGTGTGCCGAAGAAGCTAGAAGCAATCAGCTGGGGTAAATTCATGTTAAACTGAATGGATATTTTCGTTGCCATGTGAAACACTGAATACACAATACCAGTTCCCAGTGACAGCATGACCGCTATTAATAAGGCTTCTACGCCACGCGTAATACCAGACGTCAAATCGCCACGCATAGAATCACGAACAGCGTTTGTCATCGAAATACCAGGGAACAGAGGCATCATGGAACTAACGATGACAATCTGCGGTGCGATGGGCAAAAAGTGCGAAAATATGGCAGCGTACAGCGAGGCAATCATGCTGCCAAACAGCGCCGACATAATATTGAAAAATTCATTTTTATGGGTATAGGTAAACGCAAATTGTATCGTAAAACCTGACAGACATCCAATCAAAAAATCCCATATGTTTCCGCAAAACATAAAGGTGAAAAACCCTGTGGATAAAGCGGCAGCTATCATGACAAGAAAGCAATTTCGACCACGTTTTGCACGCAGTTCCAGAAGTTTTGCTTTTGCTTCAGACAGTGTAATTTCTTCATTTGTAATAGAGCGAGAAATGTGGTTTACTTCATGGAGTTTCGTAAGATTGGTACCGCGAACTTTTATGCGCTTGATTACAGCCTGTGTTTTTTCATTTTTATATTGAAAACCGACGAAAAAGCCGGTCGGCAAAGCAAAAATTTCGATTTTGGTGCATCCTGCACTGGAGAGTATACGAAACATCGTATCTTCCGCCCTGTAAATTTCACCGCCATTTTCTAGGATAATTTTCCCACATAAATCAATTACATCAATAACTAAAGTGGTGCTTTCCATCTAAAATGCCTCCGCCTATTTTTCTAAGGATAAGTGTATACTATCCTATTATAAAATTGAAATGGTTTTTTGTACAGAGCAAAATGAAAAAAAACGTAAATTTTCGACTTTTTTTTGGAAATGTTCTTAAAATTATGAAAAATTTTTTCAAATTTTATGCAGTTAATCTCACAAAAACCCCTTGCGTTCTTTTGCAAGAAACCGTATAATAATTGATGAAAGAATATTAAACCCCGAAAAATGCGGTTTTGGTTTTCAATAAGCCGAATAACGGGTGAAAACCGCAAAAAAACAGGAGGAAAATAATGTTTGAATATGAAATGATAAAAAATGAGGATCAAGAAGTTTTTGAAGCTATACAGGCTGAATTGTCCAGACAGCGCAGCAAAATTGAATTAATCGCATCGGAAAATTTTGTAAGCCCAGCTGTTATGGAAGCGATGGGTACACCGCTTACCAACAAATATGCCGAAGGCCTACCGGGAAAACGTTACTATGGTGGCTGCGAATGCGTAGATGTTGTGGAAACATTAGCGATCGAACGTGCAAAAGAATTGTTTGGTGCAGACCATGCAAATGTGCAACCACATTCTGGCGCACAGGCTAACATGGCTGTTTTCTTTGCCGCACTAAATCCTGGTGATAGCGTTCTTAGTATGAACTTGGCACATGGCGGACATTTAAGTCATGGAAGTCCGGTTAATATCTCTGGTAAATACTTTAATATCATCCCTTATGGTGTAACGGAAGACACCAATACGATTGATTATGATGAAGTGAGACGATTGGCTTTAGAGCATAAACCGAAAATGATTTTAGCCGGTGCTAGTGCTTATCCGCGTAAAATTGATTTCAAAGCTTTTTCGGAAATTGCTAAAGAAGTTGGCGCGTATTTTATGGTAGATATGGCTCATATTGCCGGTTTAATTGCTGCTGGTGAACATGAAAGTCCTGTACCATATGCTGATTTTGTAACAACGACGACACATAAGACGCTACGCGGTCCTCGCGGTGGCCTTATCTTGTGCAAGGCTGAGCATCAGAAAATGATTGATAAGGCTGTTTTTCCTGGTATCCAGGGAGGACCGCTTATGCACATTATTGCTGCTAAAGCTGTTTGTTTAAAAGAAGCACTTACTGATGAGTTCAAAACCTATCAAACACAAGTTGTAAAAAATGCGGCTGCTTTAGCTGATCAGCTTTCTAAAAATGGCGTAAAAATGGTTTCCGGTGGTACAGATAACCATTTAGTATTAATCAATTTAACAGATGATGGTATTACCGGTAAGGAATTAGAGCAACGTTTGGATTCGATTGGTATTACGGTTAATAAAAATGCCATTCCATTTGATACAAAGAGTCCATTTATTACAAGCGGTATTCGTGTTGGAACGCCAGCTGCTACTTCTCGTGGATTTGAAGAAGAGGATATGCGTGAAGTTGCGAATTTAATTAAACTCACTATTTCTGAATTTGATGCTAGACGAGATGAAATTGCTGAGCGTGTTACAAAACTTTGTGACAAGCATCCGCTTTATTAATAGGCAGTTTTTTTGTGAATATGACTCCCCCCAAACTTTGGGGGGGAGTTTTTTTTAGAAGATGCATAGGGGGATCTTGTGGTGAATACTTTATATTTGGATTGCTTTTCTGGTATCAGCGGGGATATGATGGTCGGGGCTCTGCTTGATTTAGCGCTAGTGTCTGCCGATGAACTAAAATTGGAATTATCGAAACTTCATATTGATCATGAATTTGATATGAAGGTAACGAAAGCGTCAAAAAATGCTATTTTTGCCACGGATTTTGATGTGATTCTGCATCACCAACACAATTATGACCACAATCATACTATCGATGACCATCACCACGAGAACCATGAGACAGAAGATCAAGGCGTACATCATCACCATCATGGCAGAAGCATGGCGGACATTGAGGAAATGATAAAAAGCAGTACAATAACTGCGAAAGCCAAAGATACAGCGCTTTCTATTTTTTCTCATATCGCTAAAGCAGAAGCGGTCGTCCACAATAAACCAGTTTCAGAAATTCATTTTCATGAAGTGGGTGCGGTGGATTCTATCGTCGATATTGTTTCAGTTGGGATTTTGCTCGACTTGCTAAAAGTCGATTGTGTTTTGTGCTCTACGATTAATGAGGGGCATGGGTTTGTGAATTGTCAGCACGGTCTTATGCCGATTCCTGTTCCGGCTGTTAGCCAGATGTTTGTGATTGGCTCTGTTCCGGTCAATGAAATCGATATTGAGTCGGAACTTGTGACACCAACAGGCGCGGGTATTGTTTGTGCGCTGGCTCAAAAATTCGGACCAAAACCTACGCTAAAACAGGCCCGTATCGGTTATGGAAGCGGAAAAAAAGAATTTAAAACGCCCAATCTCTTGCGCATATATTATGGAGAGATGGAAAACAGAGAGCCGTCTATGCTTATGATAGAGGCTAACATAGACAATATGACTGGTGAAGATTTCGGATTCCTGCAGGAAAAATTGTTAGATGGTGGAGCGGCCGATGTTTTTTATACGTCCATTTATATGAAAAAAAACCGCCCGGCTATTAAAGTTTCAGTTCTATGTAGCGAAGCGTTACTTCCCCAGATGTCGGAAATTTTGTTTACGTATTCCTCTACAATAGGGCTTCGTTACCATTGTGTTAATAGGAATATTCTGGATAGAAAAACAGAAAAAGTCATGACAAAATACGGCGAAATTTCCGTAAAAGTTTCGGGGGAGGGGAATACTTTTAAAATCACACCCGAGTACGAGGATTTACGTGCGATTGCACAAAAGGAAAACTTGCCTTTATCCCGTCTGCGAGATGAGGTAATACGATCATGCGAAGAGACAAAATAAAATAAAATTGTTGAGTAAAAATTGGATAATTGAGCAAAATGTGTAAAACGAGTAAGCCCTATACCAAAAACTCTTGACACTTTGAATAAAAAATAGTACAATTGGCTTGTGTGTTCTGGATGAATTTGATAAATGATTTGTGAAATTTGCCATAAATATTATGGAGTATGATAAAATTAGGGGGTGCATAGTTATTAACAATATAGTTATTGTGATATTATCGGTTGTTGCTGCATTAGCAGTAATTTCTGTTGTGGCGTATATATTCTTCCGATTAGGAATTTCATATAGAAAAAAAATCGGTGAAGCGGAAAT
>Ga0183100_1000259_pt1 | contig 56088 bp, 59 predicted proteins | sample Biomet2_FD_127789 | JGI IMG/M metagenome (GOLD analysis project Ga0183100, IMG submission 127789) | Microbial communities from bioreactor (seeded with anoxic lake sediment) at LBNL, California, USA - Biofuel metagenome 2 | ecosystem: Engineered > Bioreactor > Anaerobic > Unclassified ... | reverse complement strand
TTTATCATTTCTTTAATATTATTCAATATGGCTTCTGTTACATTATCACCAGCCAGCATTTTGCTTATTTCAAACTCTTTTTCTTCTTTTAATAAAATTTTTATTTTAGTAAATGTTTTATTATCTATTACTTTTTTCATAACAAAATAATGATAATCAGATAATATTGCAATTTGTGGCAAATGAGTTATACATAACACTTGATGCGTTTTTGATAATTGATACATTTTTTCTCCAACTCTTTGTGCGACAGCTCCACTTATACCTGTATCTATTTCATCAAAAATCAAAGTAGGTATTTCATCTTTTTCTGCAAAAACACATTTTAATGCCAACATGATTCTTGAAAGTTCTCCACCTGATAATACTTTTTCTAGTGGCATAAGTGGCTCTCCAGGATTTGTAGATATAAAAAAGCATACATCATCAAAGCCTTTTTCATTAAAATCTTCTTGCCTAAATACTCTTATTTCCATTCTTGATTTTTCAAGTCCAACAAACGTAAGTTCTTTTAAAATTTTTTCTTCTAAATATTTACTTTTCTTTACTCTAAGATTATGAATTACTAAAGCTTCTTCTTCCATCTTAGATAAAATTTCTTTTTCTTTTTGCTTAAGCTCTTCAATTATTTCCCCTGAATTTACTATCTCTTCATATTCTCTTTTTATTTTTTCATGATAATCTAGTATTTCTGGGATAGTTGGTGCATATTTTTTCTTGTATGCATTTATTTCATAAATCCTAGCATTTACTTTGTCTAAAGCATCTTGATCAAAAACAATTTCTTCAGCCATATCACGAAGTTCATGACTAGCTTCTTCTATTGTATAAAATGCCTCTTCAATAGCTTCTTTTTTATTTTTTATTTTTTCAAAATGATTTTCTACATTGGATAGTTCTTGAATTACCTTTGAAATTGAATCAATTACGCTAAATTCTTCATTTCCATTTAATATATCATAAGAAGTAGCTAAACTATTGTTAATTTTTTCTGCATTTGCTAAAACATTATATTCTTCTTTTAAGCTTTCTTCTTCATTTTCTTTAAGCTTGGCTTTTTCAATGTCTTCAATTTGAAATTTTAAATAATCAAGTAATTTATCTCTATCTTGATTTCCTGAAACTCTTTTAATATTTTTTTTTATTTGCATTAAGCTTTCTCTTAAATCACTATACTTATTTAGTGGCTCTACTAATTCACTATCAATAAAATCATCTAAATATGATATATGACTACTCCTTTGTAGTAAATCTACATTTTGATGCTGCCCATGAATGTCTAAAAGCTTTACTCTTACTTTTCTTAACTGAGATGTAATTAAACTTTTTCCGTTAATTTTAATTAAATTTTTTCCACTTGCATGACTTTCTCTTGAAATTATTAATACATCATCATACTCAATATCTAGTTCATCTAAAACTTTGAAGACTTTAGATTCTTCAAGCGTAAATAGTGCTTCTACATATGTTTTACCTTCACCAGTTCTTATTAAACTCTTAGAAAATTTTCCACCAAGAACAAAGTCTATTGCATCTATCAAAATAGACTTTCCAGCTCCTGTTTCTCCTGAAAGTATATTAAATCCTTCACTAAAGTTTATTGTTATTTCTTCTATTAAAGCAAAATTTTTAATATTTAGTTGAATTAACATTTCATCCCATCCTTATAATTATGATGACATTCTCTTTCTTATTTTCTCTACTAAGTCTTCAGCACTTTCTATGCTTCTAAGTAAAATAAATATAGTGTTATCTCCAGCGACAGTTCCTGCAATATCTGCACTTTCCAAATTATCAACAGCTTCTGCTGCAATTGGTGCTGAACCTGTTATAGTTTTTATAACAACCATCTTATCTACATTTTCTACAGAAAGAACTGTATTAACTAATATATTGCTTAACCTATCAATAATATTTTTTTGTTCTCCTGTAGATACAAAATACTTAGACTTTCCACTTGAAGCTTGCATTTTTATTAATTTTAAGTTTTTAATATCTCGTGATACAGTTGCTTGAGTTACATCAAAACCTTCTTTTTTTAATGCATCTGCTAATTCTTCTTGAGTTTCTATTTCTCTTGAGCCTATGATTTCCAATATTTTTGTATGTCTTTTTGATTTCAAAATTCCTCACCATCGCATTCTTTAGAATTGTTTAAAATCTTACTCCTCAAAACCTTAAAATAGTCATAATCATCAAACAAAAGTAATTTTACACTTTTTTTATTTTTGCTTACATTTACTTTAGTTTCATGATTAACTTTAATAGCCTTTTGACCATCTACTGTTAAATAAATTTTTTCATCTTCATGATTTGCACATATTTCTATAATACTATCACCTTTTAATACAATAGTTTGCATACTTTTTGTATGTGGGCATATAGGCGTTATGGTTATAAGTTCTAAATCAGGATATACAAATGGCCCACCTGCTGAAAATGAATATGCTGTAGAGCCTGTAGGTGTTGCTATAATAAGTCCATCGCCTTTAAATGTTGTATATATTTTACCATCTACAAATATCTTGAATTTTACCATCCTTGATAATGTTCCTCTAGCTAGTACTACATCATTTAGCGCTTTAAGTTCTTCATTAGATTCATTTTCTTCAACTTTGCAATTTAACATCATTCTGTCTACAATTTTATATTTACATTCTTCAAGTCTTATAAGTGCATTATCCAGGTCAGATATATCTACACTTGACAGAAAGCCTAAATTTCCTATGTTTATTCCTAAAATAGGTGCATTAAAACTATCATTTAAAGATCTTGCTATTCCAAGAAGAGTTCCATCGCCCCCAAGTACAACAAGCAAATCAATATCCTTTAAGTCTTGCTTTTCTATATCAAAAGAACTAAAAATAGCAATGTCTTTAAAATTGAATTTTTCTCTAAATTTCTTTATAACCATATGTAATATTTCATTATCTTTATCCTTTGATGGATTAATTGCAATTCCAATATTATTCATAGCCCCTCCAAAGAAGTTAAATTTCTATATGTGATGCCTCAACTATTATATCAACATCTTCTCTTTTAAAATTACTTTCTTTATTTTTATCTTTTGAAAAATAAACTAAATACTCTCTATTGCCTTCTGGACCTTTAATGGGAGAGTATCCCACGCCTAGAACATTTAAATCTTGATTAAGTAAAAAATCTACGATTCCATAAACTACTTCTTTATGCGTACTTATTTCTCTTACAACACCTTTTTTACCTACTTTTTCACGTCCGGCTTCAAATTGTGGCTTTATAAGTGCTACAACTTCTCCATTTTCTTTTAAAAGATTTAAAGTTGCTGGCATTATTTTTTTTAAAGATATAAAAGATACATCTATAGATGCAAAATCTAAAGCTTCTCCTATATCTTCTAATGTAACGTATCTTATATTTGTTCGCTCCATACAAACTACTCTCTCATCAGTTCTTAGCTTCCATGCAAACTGTCCATATCCAACATCAACAGAAAACACCTTAGATGCTTTATTCTGAAGCATACAATCTGTAAAGCCACCTGTAGATGCACCTATATCCATACAAACCTTATCTTCTAATGAAATATTATAAGTTTTCATTGCCTTTTCTAATTTTAGTCCACCTCTACTAACATATTTAAGAGTAGCTCCTCTATATTCTATATTAGCGTTAAAACTTACTTTTTCTCCAGCTTTATCTACTTTTTGTCCATCAACATAAACTTTGCCTTCCATTATGCATGCTTTTGCTCTCTCCCTAGAAGTAATTATGCCCTTTTCTACTAAAAGTAAATCAAGTCTTTCCTTTTTTTCTGCCATTTGTTTCTCCTTTTAATCATAAAGCTTTATAACAGCCTTACTTATGTTTTCAGAATCTAATTTATATACTTTATACAAAGTCTCTACATTTCCTTGGGGAATAAACCCATCATCATATCCAATAGATTTAATAGTTCCTTTATAATCTATACTGCTTAAATACTCTTTAATAGATGAACCTAATCCACCTTTTAAGATATTATCTTCTATTGTCAAAATATTATATCCCTCTTTTTTAATCTTTTCTAGTAAATTTTTGTCAATCGGTTTAATAAATGTTGCATTTATTATAGTAGGATTTAATCCTTTTTCATATAATATATCTTTTGCAAGCATTGCATGCTGTACCATTTTACCTGTTGCAATAATACACACCTTAGAGCCGTTATTTATTAATTCCCATTTGCCTTCCTCTACTTTTTTAATTGGAGGAAGGGTATTTATTATATTTCCACCTCTTGGATATCTAATAGCAACAGGTGAATTTTTATTTATTGCCCATTTTAATAAAATTTCAATTTCTTCTAAACACTTTGGTGCAACTATATGTATATTAGGCATCATGGATAAATAAGATAAATCATTAATACCTTGATGTGTTTCTCCATCGTCTCCAACTATTCCTGCTCTGTCTATTGCAAATACTACTGGAAGATTTTGAAGACAAACATCATTTAATACTTGATCGAATCCTCTCTGTAAAAATGTAGAATAAACTGCAAAAATAGGTTTCAATCCATTACTTGCCATTCCAGCAGCTAATGTAACTGCATGACTCTCTGCTATTCCTACATCAAAAAATCTGTTTTTAAATTTTTCAGAAAAGTCTTTTAACCCCGTTCCGTCTGGCATTGCTGCTGTAATTGCTACAATTTTTTTGTCTTTCTCTGCAATATGTATTAATGCTTTTCCAAAGGCTTTTGAGTAATTATTCTTTGGTGATACATTTAATTCTCCACTTTCCAAATCAAAAGGGCCTATCCCATGATACTTAGATGGACTTTCTTCAGCTAATGTATATCCTTTTCCCTTTTGAGTTATAACATGTATTATAACTGGCCCTTCAATTTCCTTAGCCTTTATGAAAACTTCAGCCATTGCCTTTATATCGTGACCATCAATAGGCCCAATATACTTAACTCCCATATTTTCAAAAAACATAGATGATACTACTAATTGTTTTATACTATCTTTAACTTTGGATATTTTTCCCGCAATATTTTTTCCTAAATCTGATTGATTTAAGGAAGTTTGTATATCCGTTTTTAACTTATTATACCTGGGTTCTATTCTAAGCTTATTTAAATACCTTGAAAGAGCTCCAACATTTTTTGAAATTGACATTTGATTATCGTTTAAAATAACAATAAGATTTGTTTTTCTAAAACCTACATCATTTAGCGCTTCAAGTGCCATTCCACCAGTTAATGCACCATCACCAATTACAGCAATTACACTATAATTTTCTTTATTTAAATCTCTTGCCCTTGCAATTCCAAGTGCTGCTGATATAGAAGTACTGCTATGACCTGTATCAAAATAATCATATTTACTTTCATTTCTTTTTGGGAATCCACTCATTCCATTAAATTGCCTAAGCTTTTTAAAGCCTTCTTTTCTTCCAGTTAAAATTTTATAAACATAACTTTGATGTCCTACATCCCATACTATCTTATCTTTATTAAAGTCAAAAACTCTAAATAAACTTAAAGTAAGCTCAACAACACCTAAATTAGAAGACAAATGACCACCTGTTTTAGAAACACTATCTATTAAAAATTCTCTAAGTTCATCACTTAAGACTTTATTATCATTTTCATTAAGTTTTTTTAAATCCTCTGGGAAATTCAATTTATCCAATAATTTCATAATACCATTCCCTTTATTAATTTTCTCTGTTTAAAAGAGTATATGTCAGTTCAACTAAGCATTCTGCATTAACAGTTAATTTTTTTAGAATATCTATACATTCTTTGCTTAATGTATTACATAACTCATTGCATTTTTCTAATCCAAAAACTGATATGAAATTAGTTTTATTATGCTCTTCATCGCTATGTGTATTTTTACCCAACACTTTAGTATCTCCAATGACATCTAATATATCATCTTTTATTTGAAAGACTAACCCCAACTTATCTCCATATTCATTCAAATATTCCAAATCGCATTTTGGCGCATCAGCTAAAATTGCTCCTGCGAGTATTGATGCTTTTATTAATGCTCCTGTTTTTTTACAGTGCATATATTGCAATTCATCTTTTGAAATTTTTTTTCCTTCAGAAATAATGTCAACTACCTGACCACCTATCATTCCTTCTGCTCCAGCTGCAACTGCTATTTCATAAGCTGCTTTTAATGAATTGTCTTTATTTTTCAAAGCATAATTCATCATAATTATCATAGCTTCATTCAATAAAGCATCCCCTGCAAGGACTGCTATATTTTCTTGAAACTTAACATGATTTGTTGGTTTTCCTCGCCTTAAATCATCATTATCCATACAAGGAAGATCATCATGAATTAAAGAATAAGTATGAATCATTTCTATAGCAACCGCCATTGGCATAACTTTCTTGTAATCCTCTTTGTATATGTAATAAGACAATGAAAGTAATATAGGACGAATTCTCTTCCCCCCTATATTTAAACTATAACTGCAAGAATCATATATAATTTTATTATAGGATCCTTTTGCATTAAAATAATTTTCTAAATATTCATTAATATCTTGTTTTAAATTACTTATCTCCATTACTTTCATTAAACTCCACTTCTTTGTCATCTTTAATTATAGAAATTTTTGCTTCATATGAATCTAAAATCTTATAAATCTTATTTACAAGTTTAACTCCATTTTCATAAGATTTCATAGAGTCTTCAAGGTTTAGTTCATCTGTTTCTAAATCATTTAAAATACCTTCAAGCTTATTTAACATTTCTTCGTAACTTTCTTTTTTAGCCATTTTTTAACTCCTTATCTTAGGCACAAAATTTCCTTCTACTTTTCCATCTTTAAGACAAATCTTTATATTTATTATTTCCTTTAATTGTTCTTTTGATGTAATTAGATTTTTTTCATCATCCTCTATTATAGCATATCCTTTACATATAACATTAATTGGATTATGAGCGACAAGTAAATTATTAAAATTTTTTATTTGATTTTTCTCTTTTAAAAGTTTAGTCTTTATTGCAAAGTTTAATCTATCTTGTAATTTATCTAATTCCAAATATGAATTAGATATTTTAGCTATTGGAGAATGAATATTTAAAATTCTTTCTACTCCAAATAAATTACTTTTACACTCTTTTAATTTATCATCTATTTTTTTATCTAACAACCTAGAAATATCATAAATTTTTGATTCTATATCACTGCTTAATGGAACTGCTATTTCAGCCCCTTGTGATGGAGTTGCTGCTCTAAAATCTGCTACAAAATCTGAAATAGTAAAATCTATTTCATGACCTACTGCTGAAATTATAGGTATCTTAGAATTAAAAATAGACTTGGCTAATTCTTCTTCATTAAAATTCCATAATTCTTCTATAGAGCCACCACCTCTACCTACTATTATTATATCTACAGACTTCGTTTTATTGAAGTAATTAATACCATTAATTATTTCTTTATATGCAGCTATACCTTGCACCTTAGCTGGATATAATACCAAATCAATCAAGGTACTTCTTCTAGTTGAAACATTTATAATATCTTTAATTGCTGCTCCAGTAGATGATGTTACTATTCCTATTTTTTCAGGGTACTTAGGCAATGGTTTTTTGTTAGCTTCATCAAAGTATCCTTCTTTAGACAATTTTTCTTTAAGCTTTTCGAATTTAACAAATAAATCTCCTAGTCCTTCTTTTTTTATTTCATCACAATAAAGTTGAAAACTTCCAGTTGTAGGGTATATAGATGCTCTTCCCTTAACTACAACTTCCATGCCTTCTTCTAAATCAAAGTCTAGTAAAACTGCATTTCCTTTAAACATAACACAATTTACTTTTCCCTTGCTATCCTTAAGAGTGAAATAAATATGCCCGCTACTATGATATTTTAAATTAGAAATCTCCCCTTTTACAGAGAGATTGCTTAAAATAAAGTCATTGTCTAACATTCTTTTTATGTAATTCGTAACTTCAGAAACAGTTAAAGTTTTAATATTCATTTTCCTTTAAAGCCTCACATGCATTTTTTATTAAAAGAGTTGTTGTAAGTGCTCCTACTCCGCCTGGAACTGGAGTTAAGAATTTACACTTATCTATAACCTTATCGAAATCTACATCACCAGTTATCTTGCCTTCAAAAGATGATGTTCCTACATCAATTACTATAGCATCTTCATTTACATAAGATTCATCAATAAACTTTGGTCTTCCAATAGCAACTACCAATATATCTGCACCCTTGCAAACTTCTTTTAAATTCTTCGTTTTAGAGTGACATATTGTAACTGTAGCATTTTCATTTAATAAGAGCTGTGCTACTGGCTTTCCAACTATGTTGCTTCTTCCAAGAACTACTACATTCTTACCTGCAATATCAAAATTTAAACTTTTAATTAAAGTCACTACAGAATTCGGAGTACAAGGTAAAAATTCTGGTTCACCCATATAAAGCTTTCCTTGGCTTTCAAATGTAAGACAATCAATATCCTTATAAGGAGATATTTCTTTAATTATTTTCTTTTCATCAAAATTACTTGGAAGTGGTAATTGCAAAATAATCCCTTGAACATCATTGTCTTCGTTTAATTTATGTATTTCAGATATTACATCTTCATTCTTTGAAGTTTCAGGTAAAGTCACTTTTAAAAATTCAACACCCAGAGATGCCGCAACCTTTTCTTGACTTGCCATATAATAAATAGACCCACCATCATTTCCAACTAATATAGATGCAATTTTAGGGACTTTTAGTTTTTTTTCTTTTCTATTATTAACAAAATTCTTAATCTCATCTTTTACTTTTAATGCTACTTCTTTACCATTTATAATTTGTCCCATATAACACATACCTACTTTCACTATTTACTCATTTGTTTTATGCATATTCAAAAAAATAACAAATCATATACATTGCATCATGGACTTATTATTTTCTTTCATATGCCTTACTAGATAAAATTAATTTTCTTTAATTTTATCTAGTACTCCATTAATGAAGCTTACACTTTTTTCATCAGAATATCTTCTTGTAATTTCTAATGCTTCGTTAATAACAACTGGTCTTGGAACTTGTTCATCATATAATAATTCATATGTTGCAAGTCTCAATATACTTAAATTCACCTTAGATATTCTATCTATTTTCCAATTATGTAAATTTTCCGAAATAACTGTATCTATTGCTTCTTTATTGTTTTCTACTCCAATTAATGCTTGTTTAACATAAGTTAAATCAATGTCTTTTATATCTCCTTCATAATTCTCTACAAATCCTTCTATTGCCTCTTCAATTGTGTCTTTACTTAAAGTCATTCCAAATAATAACTCCATAGTTTTATCCCTTGATAATTTTCTATTCATATAATCCTCCTAATTTTGTATCATAATTAATTATGTACATTTATCATTATATACATTTTTTATTTATTTTAAACCTAACGTTTCTAGCTTACATGGAAACACCCTCTGAAAGCTTCAGAGGGTGAAAATCAAACTAATTAGATTCACTTTCTTCCTTTTTAGGCAAGTAAATATTTTGAACATAAATGTTAACAGCTTCTACACACAGTCCAGTCATGGCCTCAACAGTTTTTTTCACATTCTCTTGTACCTGTGCTACAACATCCATAATTTTTCTTCCATACTCCACTGATACATTCATATCTATTATTGCTTTATCCTCTTCTAATGTTACTTTACTTGCTTTAGCAATATTCTTCTTACCTTTAAATATGTTTGTTAAATTGCTTGCGACACCAATTTGAGCATCTAAAACTCCGTCTATTTCTTGAGCAGCAATTCCAGCAATAACGCTTACCACCTCATCAGAAATTTTAACAACTCCAATATTTTCTTCTCTAACTAAATCTTCCATGTTACTTAACCTCCTAGGTTTTGTAATAACAAAACATGATAATCTTTTGTTTATTATATCAAATATAATTTAACATTACAATTATATTATGGTTTTTCCACTATTTTTGAACTTCTATTATTACATCTTTTATTTTTGATATATCTTGAACTAGTTCTTGTATTGCTATAGTCTCATTTTCTTGAAGACCAGTTGCTGATTTAACTATTACAGTTGCCTTATTTGAGTCTAATCTGCATAAAGCATCTTCATATCCTTTGTTTTTAATACTTAATTCTATTCTACTTTCATTATCTTTTACCATTGTTTTTTGAGTTAATTCTTGTGTTGCGACATCCTTTTGCTCTTTTGATGTATTAGCATCTGAAATTATAGCATTTAAAGTTTGAATTGTTGCTGAATCTTGTTGTTCTCTTGAACTTCTTGAATCATAAAAATAATTTTGTTGACTTAATGCTTCTGTATCTTGATCATTTACTTTTTCAGTTGATAAGACTTGACTTAAATCTGTTGGGTCATTTAACCCTCCATTATTAAGTTTTGCAGCTAGCACTCCTACACATAATATTAATGCTAACAATGTAAAAATGATACCACATTGTTTCTTTGTCATAATAAATTTCCTCCAATCATTTTTCTATAAAATTATATGCTACTTCTTCATGCTATATACATTAACCTTATCTAAACTTAGGTTATATAGTTTAGATACTGCTTGTTCAATTTCATATTTTATTTTGCTATTTGTAGCACCTTCTGCTAGTATTATAACTCCATTAATTTTGGGCTTATATGTGGTTAATATAAAAGGCTCATTATTCCCATCTGATGTAGTCATTACAATGGTTGACCCATCTGTATTTTGATTATTCACTCGTTTCCCACCTTGATTATCAGTTTCTTCAGTAGTTGATTTTTGTGTACTTTTATCATAAGCAGGTACTTTTTGTTCTCCATTTTCAAAAGACATCATTACTTCAACATCACCAACTCCATCCATTTTTTTTAGTATATTTTTCAAGTCTGTCTTTTGATTTTCCTCATAATTTTTTTTATCTGTTTCATTGCTAATTGTAGTATCATCTGACTTTTCTATAGTAGTTGATGATGATAGCTTATTATTACTTAAATTTTTACTGCTTGGTAATAATACGTTCATAGCAATTAAAATAAATCCTAAAGCTATACATACAGCTATTAGATTCCGTAGTTGTTTTTGAGCTAATATCTTCTTAATCTCTTTTTTAATTTTATCTTTATCCATGAATCTATACCTCCTATTCTTCTAATTTATATACTTCTATTTTATCCTTTGGAATATTAAATTCACTAGATGCAAAATTAATTATTTCTGTATATTCTTTGTTTTCTTCTTTTGTACTACTTTCTACCATCTTGTTAATCACTACCGTTTTTATCTTATTTATTTTATTTTCACCTACACCTATCTTTAGTTTCTTTACATTTAAAGTTATATCTGTAAAGTTTACATCACAGTCAATTTCACTTTTAAATGTCATATTTTTATATTGAGCTTTAAGTAAATTATCACAATTTTTATTGAAATTTTTTATAAATGCTTTTTTTCTAGCATCTTCTTTATCTTCATCATTTTCAATTGTATTTGTATTATCTAAATTAATTTTATTTTCATTTTTGGAGAATACCTCTTCATAGGCTTGGATGCCATCTAGAACACTTTTATCTCCATTTGATATAAATTGTAAAATTGGATTTAAAATTACAGTTACTAGTATTAATCCTAAAATAAATTGAATATATTTTTTCATTTTATTATTAGGTGATATAAGCTCTACTGCACTTATAAATATAAGAATAGTTACCAGTGTTATTACAATATTCTTTAAAGTATCTATAAACATAATGATCCCTTATCCTCCAACTATAAATCTTCCTGATGATGCCATGATACCAATTAATAAAAAAAACATTAAACTTACAGTTAAAACACATGATGTTATTAGTACCATAGAATTTCCTGCTGCTTCTAATGATTTTGTTATTCTTGAATCGCTTATTGGTTCAACTAATGCTGCCGATAATTTATATATAAATGTAATAAGTATAAGCTTAATAAGTGGATGCAAAAGAATTATAATAATTACAACTAATCCTATGGAGCTTATTGCGTTTTTTATTATAAGTGAGTATCCTGCAACAGCTGTAATTGCATCCGAAAATGTTTTTCCAACTATTGGAATGAAATTATCTATAGCAAATTTTGCTGTTTTAAGCGTTACTGCATCAATGGTTGTTGACGTAATTCCACGTACTGTTAATAGTCCTATAAATACTGTTATTATTATTCCCTGGAACCATATAGTAACTTGTTTTAGTAATTTGCATAAATTTGTTATTTTATGTTCTGTAGAAAGATTATTTGCAAATTCTAGTACAAACCCCATTAGTATCATTGGAATTATAATATTAGAATAAACTTTTGGTATAAATACAACTGCACCAAGTACAATTGGATCTAAGGTGGCAGCCGTTGTAATTCCTCCTGATAGGGCAATCATAGTAACAAGTATTGGAAGAAGAGCACTCATAAAATCTGAGATATTAGTTATTACTTCCTTTGCAACTGAAATTGAAATTATAAAACTTTTTGATAGTACCATTATAATTAAGGCATAGCAAGCATAAAAGGCAACTTGTGATATGCTTTCATCTGAAAATGCATCTTGCAGGTTTTTTAAAAGTGAACATATTATCGCTATTGTAACTATTGATATTACAAGTTGTAAAACACTTTTAACCTCTTTGAAAACAATACTTAAAATCGCATGTAAAATTGTATCAAAAGAAAGATTACCTTTTCCTTCTTCAATATATGTTTTTATATATTCTACCGGATTTAAATTATCCATAAGTTCCACATCTGTTTTCATTTTATTTATATATTCATATAAAGTATTAATCTCTTTCTTTGCACTTCCATCTAAATCATCTATATTAACTTCATTGTTCAAAGATTGTTTACTTTCCACTTTATTTTGTGTGCTGCTATTTGTATCTACATTAATTTCTGAGGCATAAACTTTGTTTAATTTTAAAAATGCATAATTAGGAATCATTGACATAATTATATTGATTGTAAAACTGACCATTAATATTACTGTAATTCTTTTTATCATCTTCATAATAAACACCTACATTATCTTTAATATAGAATTTAACACAGCCATTAGTATTGGAATAGCAAGTACTAAAATCATTATCTTACCGGAAAAATCTATCTGCGCTGCAAGACTATCGGCATTAGCATCTTTACATAGAGCACTAGAAAATGATGCTATATATGCTATTGCTAAAATTTTTAGTACAATTCCAATATAAACAGTATCAATATTTGCTTTATCAGCAATTTCTGTTAAAAAATTAATTATTTCTTTGAGTGGTTCTATTATAATAAGAAGAATTAATGCTCCTGCAGTTAAAGTAAGCAATGTATTTAATTCATTTTTAGACTGCCTGAATAATAACATAATAAATAATGCTATATATGCTATTGCTACAATTTTTATTATTAACATAACTACACCTACATTATAAACATTGTCTTAACTGTACTAAATAAATCTCCTATAATGGAAACTATCATAAGCAGAATTATTACAACTCCTGCAATATTTGTAATAGCTGCTATCTCACCTTTTCCACTACTAGTTAATACCTTATCTAAAACCACCAAAAGTATTCCAGCTCCACCAATTTTAAAAAGAATACTTATATCATGCATTTATCTTCCCCCAATCTATAATAAATTTAATTGTCAGTTTATATTATAAATATCATTATCATTGCTCCAAAGCATAATCCAAGATATCTATAGAGCTTTATGTTTTTCTTTGCAATTTCATCAGCATCCTTTAAATTCATTTTTATACCTTCAATTGCTAAAGAGAATATTTTTTCTTGGCCATAAACTCCTGATTCTCCAAGAGATTTGAAAAAATCCGCCATTATTTTCTTATCCTCATCACATAAGTAAAATTCATTTTCTAATAATAAAAACTCCTCTAAGGCCCCTCTATATACACTTTCTACATCTCCTTTTGTCAACCTATATGTAATAGCTTTAACAAAATTAGTTACAGGTTCACTTAACTTATCAGAAAGATTCTCTAAAGCTTCTGGTAGAGGTGTTGTTCCATATATAATATCGTTCTCAAGAATTGTTAATGCTTTTAATATTTCCTTAAGCTCATCTCGTCTTTTTCTAAAAGTATCTCCATAGGAAAAACCTATATAAGTACTTATAATAACTATACTAATTGCAAAAATTAATTTAAGCACATATTTTCACCACCTTTTAGACTATGCACATTTTCAATTGTTCCAACACCACTTTTATTGCTTAATATTATTGCTCTTTCTAGAATTTCATTATCAAGCAAATCACAAAAAACTTTTCTTTTATATAAATCTTCAACTGTGAAGCCATGAATTGTAGTAATTATGTTTACTCCAGAATTAAAAGCCATCATAAGTGCTTCAATATCACCTTTAGTTCCAATTTCATCACAAATTAAAACTTCAGGAGAAAGACTTCTAATTGCCATAATAAGACCCTCTCTTTTTAAGCAATTATCCAAAATATCGGTTCTTATGCCCAAATCACTTTGAGGAATTCCAAAATGGCAAGCTCCTATTTCACTTCTTTCATCTATCACTACTACCTTTCTTCCATTAATGCCCAAAGAGGATATTCCATTTGATATGTTCCTAGCTATATCTCTTAACATTGTTGTTTTACCGCATTTAGGTGGTGAAATTATTATGGTGTTATAAACTCTACTACCTGAAACAATATATTTCATAAGTTTATCTGAACAGCCTATAATTTCTCTGCAAATTCTTATATTTACAGATGAAATATTTCGCATAGTCTTAACTTCGCCCTTTTCCATAACACACTCCCCAGCTATACCGATTCTATGTCCGCCTTTAATTGTTATAAAACCTTGACGTATATCTTCTTCATAAGCATATAATGAATAATTAGAAATTTTCTGTATCATACTTTTTATATCATCTTTTGCAGGAATATAGTTTATAATACTTTCTCCATGCTTTGAATAAACTAAAATTGGTTTTCCAATCTTAATTCTCACCTCATATATTTGTTCTCTAAGGAATCTATCCTTGAGCAACTTTCCTATTGTGAGTGGAAAAATTCCTATAATATCCTCTTCACCTTTCAAATTCTCACTACCTCCTCTCCCGTTCTCTTATTTAATTAATATGTAATGTCAAGCTAAAATATTACTGAATTATAATAAATTGAAAAGTAATGACCAAATCCATAAAGGGATTTGGTCATTACTTATGCATTGTAAATTTTTTAAAAAAGGCTATCTTAAACCAAAATTTAAGATAGCCTGCATTACTCTTATATTAATTATCCTTAATATTTTTATTACAATATGGACATGGAATTTGATCATTGTTGCTTATGGTGGATTGCTCAATAAAAATTGGTTTATGGCAATGAACACAAATAATTTCTTTATACTCATCTTCCATATCATTTAATTCATCTATAGATAATTCTTCAAATAATTCATCTTGAATATTAGTCAAATCATCATCCATGAATTTAATATTTTCTTCAATGGTTTCTTGATTTACAGTTAATTCTTCAATCTTTTGGTTCATCATTTCTAAAATTGAAAACACACTGTTAAAACATTCTTTATATTCTTTATTTTCTATTTTTGATAAATTCCTTTTCAAGCCTTCAATATCTTTTCTAAGCTCTTCCATATCTTTTCACTTCCTTTTCTTTATTTTAAAAAAGTGTTTTATTCTAGATATAAATAAAGTTGCTAAGCTTTATGCTTAGCAACTTAGGCATATTTAAAAATAACAAGTTAGTATGCTACTCTTAAAATAAAATATACATAGCATATTTGACTTATTATTTTCGTTCATATGTCTTATGTATAATTTAAACTCTTTCCATATAATCGCCAGTTCTAGTGTCTATTCTTATAACATCACCTTCATTAACGAACATAGGAACATATACTACTGCACCCGTTTCAACTGTTGCTGGCTTTAATGCATTAGTAGTTGTATTTCCTTTAACACCTGGGTCAGATTGTGTAATTAGTAATTCAACAAAGTTTGGTGCTTCTACTGAAAATGCTTCATTCTTAAAGAATTTAATTGTTGCAAACATATTTTCCTTTAAGAATTTTATTGCTTCTTCAACCTTTTCATGATTTAAAGGAATTTGTTCAAATGTTTCTTGATCCATGAAGTAGTATAATTCCCCATCACAATAAAGATATTGCATTTCTTTTCTTTCAATTACAGCTTCTTGTAATTTTTCAGTTGGATTAAATGTTCTATCTACAACCCCACCTGAGATTACATTTCTAAGCTTTGTTCTTACAAATGCCGCTCCTTTTCCTGGTTTAACATGTAAAAATTCTGTTACTGTAAATACTGAATTATCATACTCAAAAGTTGTTCCTTTTCTTATATCTCCTGCTGATATCATTAAATATCCCTCCAAATTTATAATATAATTACAATGTAACTTTAACCTCAAACATTAAGTTTAATACTTAATCGTTGACATAACACTCATATTTTATCAAAAGAAAATAATAATTGCAATTATTTCTGATTATTTTTCAGAAATAATTTATATTTTTTTGTTTTAAACACTTTCTTTTGAACTTATTTCTAATACAATTGAATTTTCATCTTTGCTTTTATTTATAATATAATCACTTATGTCATAATTTTCTAATTTTGATACTTCATTTAATAATTCTTCCTTATCACCTTGTATTTTTATTTTTATATGCCACTTTCCATTAGTCTCAGTTGCAGATAAAATGGTCTTTTCTTTCAAACAATTTAACTCCTCGTTGAATTCTTTTAAAGTTTTATGATTATATATAATCTTTTGTGCATTGTTATATACTTTAATATTCTTTGCTTTATTAATTTTATTTATATAAAAAATTTGTACAAAAACAAATATAATCATTACTATTATCAATATATATTTAAATAATTTATTCATTTAAGCTTACTCCTAGCTTATAGCTTCCATTGCTATTTAGATTCACATCACTAATCTTTATTAAACTAAGCTCATCAAATTTCTCTAAATCTTTAACTACAATTTCTCCATTATTATTAGTTATATGTGCCTCTTCAATGTCATTTTTAATTATACTTTCTATCCATATATTAATATCATTTGAATTGATATTATTGTGTTTACTATAATTTATATCAATTTTCTTTACTATAGGTTTTTCTTTGAATTCTCCTATACTCTTTGTTGTAATTGGAATTATAAGCAAATTTATCATTAAAAATATTGTTAATAATTTATTTTCTGTTTTATTTTTATTTAATTCTATTTTATTATAAAATTTTTCTGGAATAAAATCTTTGTTTTTCATATATTTTTTCATTGATTAACTCTCCTATATTCATTTTTATTATCTTAAATTTATTTGTAAGAGATAAATCACATAGTGAATTATCAACGTATATTTCTCCAAAATCATCATTTCCACTTATTTTATCCAAAACTATTTCTTTATCCTTTTCAACTAAACCATAATAAAATAATCCTTCCTTAAATGATATATAATAATAATATCCAGTGAGTTTTATAATAACTTTACAATTAAAAATATTAGTCTTTAAAATTTTCTTCATTACGTCTTTAATTATAAATTGAATTGGTTTAACTTCTATATTTTTTGCCATCTCAGTTATCTTTTCTATTCTTTTGGCACCCTTTAAATAATATATAGCAATAATATTATTATTTTTCTCAAAATCATATAATACATCTCCATTTTGTGGAAAATCATTACTGATCTTATAATCTATAAATTCACGCATTTTGTTTTCTTTTATTTCACTTTTAAACTGTTTTACATAAAGTTCTTCTTCAAGTATTACTACTTTAACATTAGATTTTACTAAATTATCAATGTCATTAACTTTATCAAAATCATATTCCTCTCCATTGTATATAAATAAATTTTTCTTTATAATAACTATAGATTTTTTCATTTTTAATTTTCTCCTTAAATGAAAATACTTTTTTATATCTTTTTATTTAGAATTATTTTCAAATTTAAATGTTGGAATTAATATTATTTTTTCAGCTCTAAAAATATATGTAATTTCTCTTTTTCTACTTATTTGGTTATCTTTATTGGTTATCAGAAAAATTTTATTATTGTTTTTATGATATTCAAGACTACTATCTTCTATTTTTTTAACAAAATCTTGTGAAAATATATCTTCACTGTTATTTTCTTGATCTAAATAATTCAACTTATCTATTCTGCTTTTATTAAGTTCTTCCATAAATTTATTAAGGATTTCTTCTTCATCTTTATCTAAATCATATATGTCTTTATCGAATTTACATAAATTCTCTATTTCATTATTATTTTTCATCATTTTAAACATAGAACATCCAAGGATGCTCATTAAAGATAATATTATTACTGTACTTATTAAAACTGTAGCTTTCTTCTTTAAATACATCTAATAAATTCCTTTCCATCCTCGTCATATATTATTAAATAAATTAATTTTCCTTTTTTCTTAATTTCAAGTTCATCTATATCTTCAAGCATAGTATTTATAGTTTGTGTAACATTTGCTCTCATATATTTTACAACAATTCTTCCTTCATAAGATTTAATAATCTTGTCTAAATTATTTGATTTAATATCCTTTGAAAACAAAATATATTTATCATCTACGATTATTTGATCAAGTCCTCCTTCGCATATAATATCATCTAAGTTTATATAAAAATTCTGGCAATTATTATACTTAATACTTAAATTTACTGTTTCTATATAGGACTTATACATTAATACAAATAGATTTATTCCTTCCGCCAAAATTATAGTTGTCAAAAAAATATATACTAAAGATTCAATAATCGTAAATCCTCTTTTTTTCTTTAAAATACTATACTGTTTATCTCTCATCCATCCACCAGCTTTTAGTAAATTCATTTTCTACATTAATCTCATTTTTTTCAATTTTAATGTTAGCTTGAATTTTTAATTTTAGCCCTACACTATCCTGTCCAATTTTACTTACCTCAATATCTGTGCCTTTCTCAAGCTCTTTAATATCGGTGTTAAGTAATTTTTTAGAAAAATCCATATCATACTTAAATCCTATTTTATCAACACTTAACAATTCTTGTATTTCTTCTGTAGACATATTGTATTTAAATTCATTAGTTAAATTACATACATCTCTATTAACTTCTTCTAGTAAAATCCTTTCCTTTAGCACATCTGTATTTTGTATGCTAGTACTTATAATAAATGTTGTAGTTAATGTTAAGATCATAACTGAGGCTATGACTTCAATCAATATACTTCCCTGCTTTTTCATATAAATTCACCGTCTTTAATATCAATCAAATCTACTCCAACACCAATTGTTATATCTTGCCTCTCACCATATTTATTTATAAGTTTTATTGTAGTACCTTTGGATATTTTTCCATTTGGAGTTATTAGTACACTTATATCATTATTAATTATTTTAATTTCTTTAGGTAAATTTATTATCTTTTCTATATTGTTCCATCCTTCTATAAAACGAATTTCATTTGTACTAGACTTTACAGTAATTTTTCCATATTTATTTTTCTCCATGCAAACTGCTTTTGCATAAGAAAGTAAATTTTGTATTTCATAAACATACGCTGTATTTTCCATATCATTTGATAAATTAATTCCTAATTTACTTAGGGATATACCTACACTAAATAAAATAGTTAAGATAAATATACTTACTACAGTTTCTATTAATGTAAATCCATACTTTTTCTTCATCTAATTCCACTTTTCAAATTATTAAATAACGGAAGTACAAATCCAAACAAAAATGCAACAATGAGAATGGCCATTATAACCATAAAAATCGGACTAATGAATCTAAGGTATTTTTTTATTTGTTCAGATAGCTTATATTCTAAGTTATTAGATAATTCTTTAAAACCGTCTTCTATAGCGCCACTCTCTTCACGTATTCTTATAATTGCCAATGTATATTTTGAGAATAATCCTGTTTTTTCCAAAGCTTCAGTAAGTGTTCTTCCCTTTAAAATACTGATATTTATTTCTTTTATTTTCTTTCCTAAATAAGCAAAACTCATGCTATTTTCACAATATTCAAGAGCCTGTGAAATATTTATTCCTGTACTTGTTATTATTGAAAAAAGTAAAACCATAATATACTCAAAAAAAGATTTTACTATATTTATCTTTATAAACTTTTCAATATTAATTTTCTTAAAAAAACATTTAAAAAGTATTATTAACATTAATCCCCACGAACTCATAGTTGTCATTGCAAGAAATGGATTATTTTTAAAAGTACTATTTATATCATATAAAAATTTACATTTTGCAGGCAATTCAATATTCATAGACTTATAAATTTCGCAAAAACTTGGAATCACTTGATTTACTAAAATTATAATTAGTATTATCATTGATACAAATACAAACAATGGATACGCAGTTGCATTTTTAATTTCTCTTTTTATAAAAAGAGATTTATCATAATAAACATTCAACCCTTTTAATACCTCATATAATTTACCAGTATTTTCGCCTATAGAGATTATTCCTATAAAAAACTCAGGATACAAGTCTTTAAATTGTGCAAATCCTTCTGATAAACTTTTCCCTTGCTGTATAAAAGCCAAAACTTTTAACAAACTATTTTTATATGTTTTATTAGCTAAAACATCAGCAACTAATTCTAACGCTGTAGTTATTGGTATTCCATCCTTATAAATTTGTGCCAAATTACTTGTAATTAAGGATAATTGTTCTTCATTTACTTTTGCTTTAAATAGTAGCCCTAATCTTATATTATGAAAGTTTAAACTTTCAAATACTTTACTGTAATCCAAATTTAATTTAGGTTTTTCATTAATTTTATTTCTAATTTTACTACTATTCATTTAATCTTTCTCCGTCTATAAACTCTAAATAATCACTATTGGATATTTTCCCTTGAAATAATAATTTTTCCAAGTCGTATTTCATATTCTTATTTGATAGATAATTATTATCTTCATGTAATTCTTCTATTCTCTTATTATTTTCCTCTTTCAAAAAGTAAACTGCACTTACAATTTGTCTTCCAGCATATCCCGAGTAGTTACAAGCCTTGCATCCACACTTTTTATATATTATTCCTTCATTTAACGAATTTTCATAATCTATTTCTTTACATTCGTCACACAAAGTCTTTATTAATCTTTGTGATATTATCCCAGCCAATGCATCACTTAACAAATAAGGTTTAATACCCATATTCTCTAATCTTATATAAACTTCTCTTGCTGACTTACAATGAATCGTACTATATACTTTATGTCCTGTGATTGAAGCACGTACAGCCATGTTTGCAGTTTCCTCATCTCTTATCTCACCAATCATAATAACATCAGGGTCTTGCCTTAAAATACTCTTAAGTCCATTTGAGAAATTAATATCTAATTTATTATTTAAACTCATTTGATTGATATTTGGCATAAAAATTTCAACTGGATCTTCTAAAGTCGTTACATTCAAAAATTTCGAATCAATTTCTTTTAATATTGTATATAAAGTTGTACTTTTTCCAGAACCAGTTGGACCATTCACCAAAATTAATCCATTATTTAATGATATTATTTTTCTAATAAGTTTAATTTGATCTTCTGAAAACCCTAAGTCTTCAATGCTATAATCAAAGTTATCACAATAAAGTATTCTTATAACTATTTTCTCACCATAGACTAAGGGAATAGATGATACTCTTAAATCGTATTTTGCTTCATTATATTCAACCACTATTTTTCCATCTTGAGGTCTTCGTTTTTCTGTTATATCCATATTAGCTTTCAGTTTTATTTTTGATGCAAGAGTTACATATTCACTTGCATCTATTTTATGTACTAAAATTAAATTGCCATTTATTCTATATCTCACATGAACACAATTTTTTTGTGGTTCTAGATGAATATCACTTGCATTATCTTTTATTGCATTAAATATTAAAACATCTTCTAAAGTTCTGTCTTCCCTTCCAAAAACTATGTTCTTTAAATTCTCATAGTTTTTTTCTTCTATCTCTTTTACAACGATATCTTTATTGTATATAAATCTTAAATATTCTTTAGCTTCTTCTGTTGCCTCACATGCTAAAACTAAAATCTCATTCGATTTTTCTTTTATTGCAATAACCTTATATTTTTCACATATTTCTTTTTTTAGGTTCTTTGCAGTTTTTAAATCAACATCTTTGATTTCATATTCTTTAATTTCAATCCCACCTTATCTTATTTTTAATTTTTCATATTATCTTATGTTTAAATCAAATTAAATATATAAACGAATTCTAGACTAGAAATCTAATTACTATTCACTTATTCATAAATATTTTTGCATTTATGTAAATATTATGAATATAACAAACTAAACTTATTCCTAATACATAAATACTTAAAACACAATATTAAACAAAAAAATAGAAGATAATCTATCGCATAATAAAATGCATGAGATTATCCCCTATTTAAATTAACTATAAATATAAATTTATACTTTGCTTATATATCTCAAACTAGAAATAAGGAGGCTTGCTTTTACGGAGTGTTGCATCAAAATCTTCAGTAACCATAGCAAATGCATGCCCCCTTATTTCAGTAGGACATCTCCCAAAGTACAGTTTCCACGTTGAGTCTCTTAACTTCTATAATCTAAAAACACATAATCTACAGAGTCTTTAGATACTGCACTTATGCTACCATCTTGTGTATATGTATAAATTTGTTCCGCATTAGTATTTCCACTGTTACATCCAACAAATAAAATATTTCCATTTTCATCTATTGTCAGTCCTTTTTCTGTTTTCACCACAGCTGGGAAATCATACACTAATCTTTTTGCTTTATTATTTTTTAATTCATACAATGAACTAATATTATCAGAAACTTTTCCAGTAAAATATATTTTTTCTTTATTTATAATTATATCTGAAAGTTCTTCTATGTTATCTGTTAAAAGCTTAACATCCTTTGTTTTCTTATCTATCATAACTAACTCTTTATTATTTTCTAATGTTAACTGTAAGAACACCACATTATCTAAAGTTCCTTTTACAAATGCTAAATATCCCTCTTTAATTTTATAAAGTAATTCTTCTTTATTCTCTTTTATGTTATATGTGAATAACCCATTCACGCCATCATTACTGACTCCATAATACACCAGAGTATTAACATCGTACCAATCATATAAAGTTCCTGATATTGAAACATTAGATTTCATTTTTATTTCTTTATTTTTATTTGTATTAAACACTTTTAGCTTAAGCCCATTGTCTTCTATAAAATATGATATATATCCTGCATCTTTAGATAATTTAAGATCACTATAATTTAAATCCTTAATTTCAAACTTATATCCATTATGCATTACATAAGGTTTCTCTTCTTCAATAGATATATAGCTTGAACTGCTTTTATCATAAGCACAAATAATATTGTTACTTTTCATTTGCTCATATTTGCCATTTTCATAATTATATAACTTATAAATTCCTTCTTGACTTTTTAATACAGCTCCTGCATTCAATTTAATATCCTCTGTTACATTAGGTGTTTTTGCTTTTTCAGATGAACATCCAAATATAAACAGAGGAAGTACAATGAAAGCTAAAATACTCAAACACTTTCTTTTTAAGAATTTCATTTTTACTTCCTCTTATTCAATAATTTTTATACCCTCAGGTGGGCACAATGTACCCTCAAGCGGTGCATAGTCCGGAAAATTTTTCACTTTACAAAGAAGTCTTGCCTTCAAATGACACTTCTGCTGGTCCTTTCATATATACATTTTCTCCTGAAACTTCTATAATTAATTCACCACCTGGTGCCGTAACAAAAATTTCTTTTTCCATATCTACAAGCCCTAATTTCTTAGCTACGACCACAGATGCACAGCACCCAGTTCCACAAGCAAGAGTTGCGCCAGCACCTCTCTCCCACGTATTAACTCTTATATGAGTTTCATCAATTATCTTTACAAAATTGACATTACTGCCTTCTTTAAATAACTCAAGTTTTTCTATTTTAGAACCTTCTTCTACTACATTGTATTCTCTATCATCTTCAAAAATAATTGTATGAGGAACTCCCATTAATACTGTAGTCATTTTATAATTCTTGTTATCTACAGTAATATCACGTTCTATAAGACTTTCTATATTGTTTAAAGGTATATCGCATCCATCATAAGATGGATTTCCCATATATACTCTTACATATTTAACTTTGTCGTTTTCTAATATTATTTCAATTTCCTTAATCCCATCACCAGTTTCAACTGAAAATTTATTCCCACTTGCAATTTTGTGCTCATAAACATACTTTCCGAAACACCTTATTGCATTTCCGCACATATTAGCTCTTGAACCATCTGCATTTATTATAATCATTTTAGCATTAGCTATTTCTGATTTTCTAACAATAACTAATCCATCCGCTCCAATTCCAAAATGTCTATCACAAAGTTTTTTTGCAAGTAGACATTCATCCTTAATCTCATAATTAAAATCTTCAATAAATACAAAATCATTTCCAGCGCCTTGCATTTTATAGAAATTCATTTAATTTCCTCCCCACTTAATAGTTTAGCTATTTATATTATATATATTTCAAAAATACTTATAATTATAGCAATAATTCTTTCTCTAATCTATTCATTAATAATGTCTATAAATTTAAATTATAGCTTATTTTATAAGTTTTTTATATATTTTCTACAATTTTTTTGTTAATTTTTTTATATCCATTTCTCCCTTCATATTTTGCTAATAATTGATAATTATATAGCTATAATGTTATACTATTCTTAGCTCGGCACATTCAAAAAAATAATAAGTCAGTATGCTCGTCTATTTTGTATCATACTGAATAGGCATGTTCACCTAATAGCTGACTACAAGGTAACTATACCTCCTTGTCTGATGCAAAATATACATCGCATCTTTGACTCATTATTTTCTTTCACGTGCCTTACACCAAGAAAGGATGACTCGAAATGGCATTAGATGGTATCTACTTATATAGTTTAGTCAATGATTTACAAAAATCAATATTAAATTCAAAAATAGATAAAATAAATCAACCTGAAAAAGATGAAATTATTTTAACTATACGAAAAGACCGTAGCAACATAAAACTTTTAATTTCTGCATCTCCTAGATTTGCTAGAATTCATTTAACAAACTCAGTTAAAGCAAATCCTATAAAGGCTCCTATGTATTTAATGGTTCTTAGAAAATACATATTAGGAGGTAGAATTATAAGCCTTACTCAAAAAGATAGTGATAGAATTTTAATAATAGAAATTGAAAATAGAGATGAACTTGGTTTTGACAGTGTATACTCCCTTATAGTTGAAATTATGGGACGTCACTCTAACATCACCCTAGTCAGAAATAGAGATAACAAAGTCATGGAATCTATAAAACATATTACACCTGATATAAATAGTTTTAGAGTATTATACCCTGGAGTGAATTATGTTTATCCTCCATCATCTACTAAATTAAATCCTTTTTCTACTACTTATGAAGAATTAAATTCTTTTATAAGCAATAATTCTATTATTTTTGATGCTAGTTTTTATTCTAATTGTTTTACTGGAGTAAGTAAACTATTATCTAGCGATTTATATTATAACATTATTGAATATAATAATTCACCTACAAGACAGGAAATTTATGAAAATTTCAAGAGATTTATAAATAATTTACATGAAAATTTATCATATAATATATATACAAACAAATTGGGGATTTTAAAGGACTTTTACTCATTAAAGTTAAAATCTTTAGAAGAAGATTTTTTGTTAATTCCATATAACGACTCTAATACTTTAATGGATGCTTTTTATGAAAAGAAAGATAAACAAGATAGGCTACAAAATAAATCTACTGATTTACAAAAGCTTATTCATACAAACATTGAAAGATGCAATAAAAAATCAAAAATACTTAATGAAACCATTAAAGAATGTGCAGAAAAAGAATCTATAAGAATAAAGGGAGACCTTTTAACTTCTTATATTTATACAATAAAGAAGGGTGATAGTGATTGTACTTTATTAAATTTTTATAATGAAAATGAAGAGGAATATATTAAAATTACTTTAGATAAAACTAAAACTCCTTCTGAAAATGTTCAACGCTATTATAAAAAATACAATAAACTTAAAATATCAGAAGAATATGCTAAAGTTCAGCTTGAAAAAAATATCGAAGAAATAGAATATTTGAATTCTGTTCTTACTAACATTACAAACGCTGAAAGCTATGATGAAATTGATGAAATAAAAAATGAGTTAATTGAAACCAAATATATAAGATTTAGAAAAAATAATAAAAATTCTAAGAAATCAAAAACTTCTAAGCCTCATCATTTTGTTTCAAGTGATGGAATTGATATCTTTGTTGGAAAAAACAACTTACAAAATGATTATTTAAGTTTAAAATTTGCAAACAAAAATTATCTTTGGTTACATGCAAAAGATATTCCAGGATCACATGTTATTGTTTGTTCTTTTGATGTTCCTAATAAAACTCTTGAAGAAGCTGCAATAATTGCTGGATTTTATAGCAAAGGAAAAGATTCTTTAAAATTATCTATTGATTATACAAAAGTTAAAGAATTGAAAAAACCAAGTGGATCAAAACCAGGTATGGTTATTTATCATACTAACAAGACTTTAATAATCAATCCAAATGATTTCAATACTCTGTTTAATGTTTAATTTTATTTAACTTTATGAGTACCACAATCATCAAGTTGATATCTATATTCTTTATAAATATAGATAAACATATCCAAGACTAGAAAGAAAGGGTACTCTTTTGTGTTACATGAGAGTCCCCCTTTGTTTCGGCGATATATATACATAATTTTAAGGCATATGAAAGAATTTAATATGCCTTAAATGAATAAATCAAATTTTTTCCATGCCTCTTCCAATAGTTCTACATTACTATTAAAGAAATCTTTCTTTTCTCTTTCAATATATATAATTAAAACATTAATTAAACTTAGTGGAGCTACAAAAGATTCTATAAATGTAGAGCCTTTACTTACAGCTGTTAGTGTAACATCTGAATATGGTACAAGTGGAGATAACATATTATCTGTAATTGCTATAGTTTTAGCTCCATTTCTCTTTAAATATGTAAAAATTTCTACTGTGCTTCTAGCATATTTTTCAAAGCTAATTCCAATAATTACATCTTCATCACTAAATTCGTTAATTTGTTTTGGTATTTGTTCTATATTTTCAATTAAATTAACATTATTAAACATTAAATCAAGATAATATTTAATAAATATACCCAATACAGAAGAACTTCTTCTGGCAACTATATATATTCTTTTTGCATTTAATAATAAATCAACTGCTTTTTTTAATTCATATAACTTTAAATCCTCCATAGTTAATTTAATATTATTTACATCCTCTTCAAACATTTCATAAACATCTTTTTCTTCGCCACAATTTTTTTCAGACTCTATTTTTATACGTTCAATATTGGTTACTTGTTGCTGCATAGATTCCTGAGTATCTTTTAAAAATTCAGGATAGCCTTTATATCCTAGAAATATTACAAATCTCGTAATAGTTGCAATACTAACCCCAGATAATTTCGCTAATTTTTCTACTGTTAGAAAAGGTGTACTATTAGGATGTGATAATATATACTTCGCTATTTTTTCTTGTGCTTTACTCATATTAGGTATCTTTTCTGCCATCTTTTGATATACTTCTGCCATTATCGGAACTCCTTCCTTTTTATAATTTAAGATTATAACTTTAATCACTAATTTTATTGTGTCTACTTTTTCTAATTTAATATTTTTCTTAAATCCAAATATTATTTTAAAACAAAAAAGGTGCTAACAACTTTAACAGTTTATTAGCACCTTTGCTATCAAAAATTACTTATTTTTATTTTATCATGTAAATAAAATTTTGTAAATATAATTTCAAATATATATTTGAAATTAAAATTAAGTTACTGCTATATTTTTTCTGTAGATTTTTTTCTGCAACATATAAATTTTTTCACTTTAATCCATTAATACATTTATTAATGTATCTCCAAAATTCTTAATCTTATTATTATCAAAATATTGATAATAATGACACATAATTTTACCATTATATAATTTTCTATTTTTAGTTGACTTTACTCCAAATACTTTTTCAAAATTCTCAAGTGAAGTTAATATATTGAAATCCCAACTTTCTAACTTATTCTTTACCTTCCCCATATGTCTATAAAGAATATTTAATGCTTCTTCTTCTCCAAGTCTTTCTCCATATGGAGGATTAGAAATTATAAATCCATGTTTTCTTGAAGTTGAAAAATCCCAAAAATCTCTTTTTTGAAATTCTATATATTTATTAACTCCAGCTCTTTTAGAATTTTCCATAGCAAATTTAATGACATTATAATCTATATCATATCCTATTAATTTTATATTCTTATTTTTCTCAGACTTTTTAGCACCTTCTCTAACACTATTAAATATATCACCTTCCATAGATGGCCATGTTTCACATACAAAACTTCTATTTACTCCTGGTGCAATATTTTGAGCTATCATAGCAGCTTCAATTAATATTGTTCCTGATCCACAAAATGGATCTATAAGCTCAAAATCATCTCTCCATCTTGAAAGTAAAACCATTGATGCAGCTAATGTTTCTTTTATAGGAGCAATTCCAGAAAGCACTCTATAACCTCTCTTATGTAATCCTGGACCTGTTGTATCTATTGTTAGTGTAACTATATCTTTTAATATAGCCACTTCTATTTTATAAACAGGACCACTTTCACTAAACTGATTTATTCCATAGCTTTCACTCATACTCGTAATAATAGCTTTTTTAACTATTGACTGACAGTCTGGAACGCTATGAAGTGTTGATTTAATACTTTTCCCAACAACATGCATAACTCCATCCTTAGGGATTAGCTTGCTCCACTCTACTTTTTTTGTTCCTTGGAATAGTTCTTCAAAAGACTTTGCTTCAAATTCAGCCATTTTTATAAGAACTCTATCTGCCGTTCTTAAATGAATATTAGCAATAGCTATATCCATTTCATCGCCTTTAAAGGTTACTTTTCCATTTTCAATTTTCAAATTTTCATATCCCAGTGCTCTTAATTCCTTTGATGTTATACTCTCTATTCCAAAGGTACTTGTTGCAATTAAATCATACATAATTTTATATTCTCCCTCTGTCCAAATCAACTTCTATTCTTCGCAATTTGAATCATATATTTTAACACAATCTTCTCCATCAGTTTCTTTTAGAGAAACTTCTATAATTTCGCTTTTTGACGTAGGAATATTCTTACCTACATAGTCTGCTCTAATAGGCAATTCCTTGTGGCCTCTATCAATAAGAACTGCTAATTGAATAACTGTAGGCCTATTTACATCTATAATAGCATCGATTGCAGCTCTTACTGTTCTACCTGTATATAAAACATCATCTATTATAATTATTTTCTTATCTTTTATTTCAAGTCCCAAATCTATGTTCCTAATTTCTAGATTTTCCTTTGAAATATCTAAATCATCTCTATATAATGTTATATCTACGGAACCAACAGGAACTTCTTTTCCTTCAATTCCTTTAATATAATTTGCAATTCTCTTTGCAAGTGGATAGCCTCGAGTCTTAATTCCAAGCAAAACTAAATCCTCTACCCCTTTATTTCTTTCTATTATTTCATGAGAAACTCTTATTAATGTTCTATTTATAGCTTTCTCATCTAATAGAACTGCTTTCAATTTCATGTTATCCCTCCACTTTTAAATTAAGATAATTATCTAAGCTCATTCCTTAATTTATCAATTATAACCTTAAAATATTCTGGTAATTCTGTAGTAAATTCAACATATTCATTTTTTGTTGGATGAACAAATCCTAAAGTCTTAGCATGCAACATTTGACCTTGTAACTTAAATTTTTGCTTTTTAAAACCATAAAGAGGATCTCCAACTAACGGAAAACCAATTGATGCCATATGTACTCTTATTTGATGTGTTCTACCAGTTTCCAAGATGCATTTTATTAATGTATAACCATTATACCTTTCAATAACTTCATAATGTGTTACTGCTTGCTTTCCACCTTCTACAACTCCTATCTTTAATCTATCCCTTTTGTTTCTTGCAAGTGGTTTGTCAATAGTACCTTTTTCATTTTTAATTCTTCCTTCAACTAAGGCATAATATTCTCTTTTCATAGAATGATCTTTCAATTGTTCTGAAAGTTTGTTGTGAGACTCATCGTTTTTAGCAACTACTAACACACCTGATGTATCTTTATCAATTCTATGAACTATTCCTGGTCTTATAACTCCATTTATACTAGATAAATCTTTGCAATAAAAAAGTAAAGCATTAACTAATGTACCATTGTAGTTACCTGGTGCAGGATGTACAACCATTCCTTGCACTTTATTGACGACTATTACATCTTTATCTTCATATAATATATCCAAAGGTATTTCTTCTTTATCTACCTTTAATATTTCTGGTTCCTTAAATATTATCTCAATTTCATCAGAAGTCCTTAATTTATAATTACTTTTCGTAATTTTATTATTAATTCTAACACTATTCTTTTCAATAAGTCCTTGAATAAAAGATCTTGATTTATCAACAAAAACTTCAGATAAATATTTATCAATTCTTGTTCCTTTATCTTTTTCATCAACTATAAAAACATTTTTTTCCATAAATCAATATCCCTTTCTTTTAAGCATATTCTTTCAACATTATAATATATTAACTTAGACTTTACAATCGAAAACTTAATTGAATCTATAATATTAGGGTATCTATTAGTACATGGTTCATTAATTGCATTGATTAAAGTAAGTTCTGTAATAATGGTTGTTTATGGAATAGAACCATCATCAAATAAAGAGTATAAAAAACCACTAATAATTGATTTTTTATACTCTTTATTCTTTTAATATATCTTATTCGCCTTGAACAAAAAAACTTTTTATTTCATTCAACTCATCATTTAATGAATTATGTTCTTGCATTACGTCTTGATCCTTCTCTTCTTTTTCATCTATCCCATTTATAAACTTTATTTCTTTTTCAATTATTTCTTCTTGAACTACTTCGTCATCATCTATTGGATCTGAAACATTGTAATTCTTAATAAAATCTTTCTCTAAATCATCAAATGTTTCTAATTGAGTATTCATAAAGTTTCTATATTTTGCTCTAAATTTAATAAATTCTTGTTTAACTTTTTCATATTCATCACTTATTTGTATAACGTCATTATGAGCTTTATCTGTAAGCTTTTGAGCAGATTCATTTGCATTTTTCAGCATTAATTCTGATTCCTTCTGTGCTGAATTTTTCGCTTGCTCTGCAACATTTTGTGCAAGTATCAATGTATTCTGTATAGTAGTTTCAATTTTTGAATAATGATCTACTTTTTCATTTAAATTAGCAAGTTTCTCTTTCAAATTTGCATTTTCTTTATATACTTCTTCATAATTTTCTACTACTTCATCTAGAAATTCATCAACCTCATTTGAATTATATCCTCTTAATCCTTTTTTAAATTCCTTATTGTTTATGTCCATTGGTGTTAATTTCATACTTTCACCTCAACTATGTATATTTTTTAATAATAATTTTTATTCTTCCACTTTTAGTATTTCCAATAGAATTACCTAAAATAAATTTTCCAAAACCTCTTATTGTAATTCTTTCTTCACCTTTAAGTTCATAACTTTTATCTTTTATTTTAACGTAATTTATAAGGATCTGACCTTGTTCTATCATTGTTGCAGCTTTTGACCTAGATACATTTGTAATTCTAGAAACAACTCCATCAATTCTTAAAGAAGAAACTAAAATAATCTCTTCTTTAAAATTAACGTTAGGAAGAAGTTCAAAATTTTCAATGACTTCTGCACTACAAACAACTCTAGAAATTTTACCTATGTTATATACAATGAAGTCTTCTATTTCTTCGTATACTGGTACATAACAAATATTTTTATCTACTAATAAATCACCAATTTTATTTCTTTCTATACCAAGCGATAATATTCCACCTAAAAAATCTCTATGGGTAAGGTTTGAAAATTTTGACGTATTCTGAATCTTTATTAATTTCATAGGAAATGGATTTTCATATATATTATTAAAAGAAATCATTCTTCTTTCAGCATCTTCAAAAAATCCATTAGTTTCAACTTTAAAATCCTTACTGAATAAATTTTTTTCAAACCATGACCATATATTAGGTGTATAGAAACCTTTCCCAAATATAGGTATATCCTTTTCTTTAGATAACAGATATCTTTCATATAAATTTAATGCTTCATTTCTATCATTTTCTGTAAAATATTTACTTATTTTTTCTTTCATAATTATCTAAAGATCCCTTTAAGTAAGTCTATTACAAACAATGCAATTATAGGTGAAAAATCCATTGGTAATCCAGAACTAAATCTATTCTGCAACTTTCTAAATGGTTCTAAAAGAGGATAAGTAAAATTGTGTATTATACCTATAAACTTATTCCCTTGAATTTGTGGAATCCATGAAGCTATACATTCTATGAATATAGCTAGTTCTAATAAATTAAATAAAGTATTAAGAACCATAACAAGACTATTTCTCAAATTTTATTCCTCCTATTTTGACCAATTAAATACAGCTTTTGAAGCAAGTTCATTTTTTAATTCATTTGTTACCTCAACATTTGAAGGTGATAGAATATATACACCTTTTTCAACTTGTTGTAATTCTCCACCTAAAGCATAACAAGAACCACTTATAAAATCTAATAATCTTTGTGCGATTTTTAATTCTAACACGGTTGTATTTACTAAAACTATTCTTCTATTCTTAAGTGCTTCACAAATTTCAGTTGCTTCTTCATAATCCACTGGTTTAGTTATTGTTACCTTTGTAGTTGAAGATGTATGAATGTTTACAACCTTACTATTTTTCTTATTTGTAATGACTGGTTCTATTTCTTCTTCATCATTCATCTGATTGTCATATTCTTCTTCATCATACTCATCATAGTCCTCATAGTCCTCGAATCCTAATAAAGATTTAACCTTTGATAAAATCTTACTCATTTTTTCTGCCTCCTACATTATAATTTCTCTCTCCAAATATTCCGGTTCCTATTCTAACTAAATTAGAACCTTCTTCTATAGCTGTCATAAAATCATGAGTCATTCCCATAGATAATATGTTCATATTAATATTCTTATAATTTTTTTCTTTAAGTTCTTCAAATATTTTTTTTGTTTTTTTGAAATAAGCTCTATTACTTTCCTCATTTCCTTTTGGAATAATAACCATTATACCTTTTATAAAAATATGATTACAATGTTCAATTGCTTCTATAAATTCATATAAATTTTCTTCTAAAATTCCACTTTTGCTTTCTTCTCTTCCAATATTAATTTGAATTAATGCATTTACAACTTTATTAGCCTTTCCAAAAATCTTTTCAATTTCATTTAACAAACTAATACTAGCTAAAGAATGTATCAAATACACTTTATCTACTAAATACTTAACTTTATTACTTTGAAGTTGTCCTATAAAATGCCATCTTACATCATTATGAAAGTTTTCTGATTTTTTCACTAATTCTTGAACTTTGTTTTCTCCAAAATCTCTCATTCCTGCAATATATGCTTCTTCTAACTCTTCTAATGGTTTTGTTTTAGAAACAGCTAAAAGCTTTACCTCTTTTGGAATTTCTAATTTTAATTCTTCTATATTCTGCTTAATCCCCATATTATAACACCTTAAAAACTATTCCTTTCTATACTTCACTTGTTTATATTCTATATAACTTTAAAATTTCCTTCAAAAATATAAATTTAATTTTATTTTTCAATATCATCTCTCTTCATATATTTAACATTTGAGTTTGCTGTTGTTGGTGGCATTGTTATTTTATCTATTTTTTCAATATCCACATAAAGCTTTCTAAACATAAGCTCTTTGACATGGCTCCCATCTTCTAAAAGAGCTGCCTCTAATTTTTCTGGATCTCCTATAGCATAAATATTAAAAGGAGCATATTCCATTTCACCATTATCAAATCCTATAAATGCCCAGTTACAAATCACACCAGACCAGGGAACAACTCTATGGCTATTAACACTAATAGCTTGAGCTCCAGCAACTCGAAGCTCATTTAAAATCAATGCCATATCATTATCATGTAAAAGTTTATTATTAATTTCAGCTGTATTCTCTACAAGTGCATTCGTATTTCCATCATTTATCTTTAATATAATTCCTGGACCTTCTACTTTATTTAATCCAATAAACATTTCATAATCACTAATTTGAGCTTTCATGTCCTCAAGAATCTTATCATTTTTCTTATAATTATTTTTATAGTTCTTGATTTTATCTTTCGTTTCAATATTATCCTCTTTTAGATTTCCTATTTCTTTATATAAAGTAGCTCTTTCTTCAATTGCATTTTGATATTCCGTTGCATTTAACTCACTATATGATTGAATCCCTTCAAAATTCAAATTCATTGATATTAAAGCTCCGAGTATTATTGTTGCAATGAAAATAAAGAAAAAACCTTTATTATTTTTCATCACATCACCTCTTTATTTAATATCATGATTTTCTTTTTCTTTAGAATTTTTTTTAGATAAAAATTTTTTTCTAATTTTTATCTCTTCTAATAAAAGTCTTCTTATAATTGCAAAGTTATCAAATATTCTTCCTCCAAATACTATAACTGCTGCTATATATATGGGTATTCCAAGCTTATCCCCTAAATATGCAAGGCCTGCTGCAAGTAATGCATTACCAAAAAAACCTGATATAAATATATCTGCTTGAAAATTCTTTGAAAGATTTCCTCTAATTGCACCAAAAACCGAGTCTAAACATGCAAGTATTGCTACAGACATATATGGTGATAGTTTATCTGATATGTTAACATCCAGTACAAATCCAAGTATTATCCCAATCAATAGTCCTACTACTGCAATCAAACTAATTCTCCTATTCTTTCACTAATTTAATAAATTCACTTTTCAATGATTGTGTTGTCTTTCCTATAACTATGTCATCTTCTGATTTTATTTCATTATTATAGTTAGGAAGAGCAAGATATTCTAAAGACCCTGGAAAAGAGATTCCTACATTAAGTCTACCCTTTTCTCCAATTGCCTTAATTACAATTTTATCTCTCGGATATACTTTTCCTGTAGACCCTATGGCAATTCCATTTCCCGCTGTCTTAATTCCTGTCTGTGGCGTTATTCTAATATCGTTTATACATATAGCCTCTGCTCCAGAGTACCAAAGTAAATTTACAATGTGAACCAATTCATCTTCCCCTAAGTCTCTACTATTATCATTTGAATTAGATCCAAATATGGATGTTTTAGGTGTTATTGTAAGTGTTATTCCTGGTCCTTTAACATCAACCACTCCTAAATGCATTCTAGCATTATCAAGTTGATTTTTTATATCTATACCTAAATTACCATCTTTTGCTGCTGTTTCTTCCATTTGTTTAAGTTCTTCTGATATCTTAGAATTTGTTGCTGACAACTCTTCTTTTTCCTTCTTTAATGTTTCAATTTCTGAGATTACATCATTTTTATCATAATTACTAATATTTGATTCAATATTTTTGTTAGATAAGACTTTAAATTGATATGCTAATAAAAAGCCTAAAAGTCCACAAACAATAGCTACAAATATTTGAGATCTAGATATCTTCATTCCTACCTTACCTTTCTTCTTTATAATATATAGGTGCACCATCAAATCCTACATCCACATATCCTTTAGCAATTCCAATATTGGGATCTTCAATTATATGTAATAACTTATTCATTTTATCTGGTATGTTTTCGTCATTACCAATTCTTCCTTCTACCTTACCAATATACACCTTTATATTCATCAAATCACTTACATCTATAACATTTATATTATAATTAGTTGGATTGTTTTTTATAATTTGATAAAAAATATCTAAAAATTCTAATACCCTACTATTATCCAAAGTTTTATTACCTAATTCAACATCTTTCAAATCTATTCCTATAACATTTACTAAATTTCTATTTTCAACATTATCTGTTTTTTCTAGCAAATTTGATTGACTATCTAAAATATATTTATATCCATCTTTATCTACATAATATATTCCCTGTTTCTCTGAAATTTTTATATTGACTTGTTTTGGATAAACCTTACTAATTTCAACATTTTCTACATACGGATTTTTCTTGGTTTCGTTTATTATATTATGTTTATTTATAAAGAAAATATTCTGACCAATTATATTCTCTGTTCTTTTTTTTACATCCTCTCCACTCATAATCGGATTTCCTAAAATAGCAACCTTTTTAATAACAAAGACATTTGATTTAGTTGCAAAAGTTATTCCTCCAATAATTAAAATTATAATCATCATACCAGTTCTTCTTAATATTTTTCTACGTTGTGCTTTTAAAATAAATTTTTTATTTGCTTTTACCATATACATCCCTATTCTTTAAATGTTACTTATATAATAACATGAATTTTTATATAATATTACTATAAATTTCATATATAATCATACCACTTTAAGAAGATATTTTCATTAAATTTTACAATAGAATTTTTATAATCAGTAAAAATTATCAATATGAAAGAAAATAACAAGTCAAAGATGCAATGTGTATTTTTACCTTAAGGCAAAATAGACTAGCATAATGGCTTGTTATTTATTTTAATATGCCTAAATACAGGACAAAGAAGTTATATTTTAGTTCTTTGTCCTGCCTTAACCCTAAAATTATTTTGTTTTATATTTCTTTAAGTGCTTCTTTCCCTTCAATCTGCCGTGATATATTTAAAAGTATTCCCATTGCCGTCATATTAATTACAAGTGCCGATCCCCCATAACTAATAAATGGTAAAGGTACTCCTGTAACTGGCATTGAACCTGTTACAACTGCAATATTTATTAAAGATTGAACTGCTATAATAGAAGTTATTCCTATGGCAAGAATAGTACCATATGTATCCCTTGCTTTTATAGCCACACTAATTCCCCTCCAAATAAATATTACAAAAAGCGTTATTATGCATATGCATCCTATAAGCCCTAATTCTTCACCTATTATAGAAAAAATAAAGTCATTATGTGGTTCTGGCATATACAACGTTTTTTGTCTTGATTGCCCAAGACCAAGCCCTGTAACCCCACCTGCACCCAATGCATAAAATGATTGTATTAACTGATATCCATCGCCAATTGGATCTTTCCATGGATTTGTAAAATTAAGCATTCTTGCTCTTCTATAATCTGATGATAATGTAAAAAAAAGTGCTGCTGCAACCATCACTGGGGCAACAATTCCAAACAAATGTTTTATTTTACCTCCTGCTACAAAAAGTATAATAAAAGTAACAATCATTATAACACATGCAATACTTAAATTTTTCTCTGCTAATACAATAGCAGCATAAAATCCTGATACAGCTAGATAAGGTAGTATTCCAGTTTTAAAGTTTTTTACACCTTCACCTTTAACTTCAAGACTCATAGCTAAAAATAGTACTACAACATATTTTGCTATCTCAGATGGTTGTAAACTAAGAGGTCCAATTGTAATCCATCTTTGCGCTCCATTAGTACCCTTAAAAATGAATACTAATAATAATAATGGTATACACGCTATCATAATGGCTACTGTATATTTTTTTATTTTATGATAATCAATGCACATGGTAGTAGCCATTGCTATAACTCCAACAACTGCTGATATTAACTGTTTCTTCAAAAATAACATACTATCTTTATACATAAACATTGCATAATAAGAACTTGCAGAGTATACCATAACTACTCCAATTGTCAAAAGCAAGGCTACAGTATAAAATATTCCATAGTCTATTTCACCCATTTTATTTTTTCTTTTGGACCTAACAACCTTCATATACAAATCCTCCAAACCTACTTAAAGTACTATAAAACCTACAATACATAAAATTGCTGTAATACTAGAAAATACGGTTACTATCTTTATTTCACTCCATCCTAAATGTTCAAAATGGTGATGGATAGGAGACATCTTAAATACCCTTTTGCCTGTTAATTTAAATGAAGTAACCTGAATTATAACAGATAAAGTTTCAATTAGATAAATACCTCCAACTATAATTACAAACAATTCCATCTTAAGCATCAATGCTATTGTACCTATAACTCCACCAAGGGCTAATGAACCTGTATCTCCCATAAATATCTTTGCAGGGAAAGCATTAAATTTTAAGAATCCAAGTAATGCTCCAACTAATGCTATTGAAAAAATTGCTACTTCATAATTTTCTGTTCTAAAACCAACAATCCCAAAGAAAGTTAGCACTATTACTGTAACTGAAGTTGCAAGTCCATCTATTCCATCTGTTAAATTAACTGCATTTGTTACAGCTGCATAAAAAATAACTATAAACGGTATGTACAAGATATCTAAATCTAATCTAAGCCCTTTATTTGCAAATGGAATCAAGATATCCGTTCCTATATATTTATACCCATACCAAGCTAAAGCTAATGAAAATAAAATTAATAATATCATTTTTTGTGCTGCTTTCAATCCTAAATTATCTTTATGAATTATCTTTAAAATATCATCTAAAAATCCAATAAATCCAAATGCAAAAAATGAATATAAAATTATCATTTCTTTGTCCATAAGCTTATGTCCCATAATTAATATAGTAGTTGCTACAGACATAAAAAATATAAGTCCACCCATTGTTGGAGTTCCAGATTTCTTTTGATGACTTTTAGGTCCTTCTTTTCTAATATTCTGACCAAATTTTAATTTGTGTAATATTGGTATAACTATTGGTCCAAGTATTATTGAAAATACAAATCCCATTATTAATGGTAATAAAATTTTTGAGTTGATTAATAAGTTTATTGTTTCCCCCATCTAGTGCTGCCTAATTTTAAGGCAAGTCACCTCCTTCGTTTTATTTTTCTATATATTTAATTATTTCTTCAAACTTTTCACTTCTTGATGCTTTGACTAAAATAGTATCATTTGTTTTAATCATATTAGCTAAGTTTTCCATTAGTTCTTGTTTTGTTTTGAATAGTATCGCACCTTCTTTAAAGCCGTCTTCATAACATTCTTTAAAATCACCTGTAGTTAATAAAATATCAGCTTTTCCTTTTGCAAATTTTCCAACTTCAGTATGAGCTTCTTTTGCATAATCTCCAAGTTCGCCCATAGCTCCAAGTACTGCTATCTTTCGTGTACCAGAATAATTTTCAAGTACTTTAAGTGCTGCTTTCATAGAATCAGGATTAGCATTATATGAATCATTTATAATTGTAAAATTATTTTTATTTATAAATTCAAGTCTCATAGAAGTAGCATTAAAATTTTCAAGGCCTTTTTCCATTTCATCAAATGTAAGTCCAAGGTCTTTTGCTATTTGTATTCCTATAAGTGCATTTAATACATTATGTTCTCCAACCATATTTAACTTAAATCTATGACTTTCGTTATTTTTAGTAACTACGTCAAAGGACGTAGCCTCACATGTTAATTCTATATTTTTAGCATAAAGATCATAATTTTCATCATAACCTATTTTTTCAAGGTTAAACTTATCACCTTTATCAACTGTTTTTAACATATCATTTTCACAGTTTACTATCAATGAGTTTTTATACTCAAAAAAATTAGCTATGCACATCTTCTCTTTAAGTATATTTTCTCTACTCTTTAAATATTCTATATGTGCTACTCCAATATTAGTTATTGCTGAAATATTGGGACATGCAATACTTGCAAGCCTATTTATTTCTCCAAAATTGCTAGTGCCCATTTCAAGGACAGCTATATCATACTCTTTTGAAAGCTCAAATATCATAAGAGGTAAGCCAATTTCATTATTAAAATTACCTTGTGTTTTAAATACTTTGTATTTTCCACTTAAAAATGCAGCTACTAAATCTTTAGTTGACGTTTTACCCGTGGATCCTGTTATTCCAACAATCTTTATTCCAATTTTTTTTCTGTAAAATCTAGCTAGGTCTCCTAGCGCTGTTTTAGTATTTTTAACCTTAATAATAGTTACTTTATCATTTACTTCTTCAAGTTTAAATTTAATTTCATCAACTATTATTATGGATGCACCATTCTCAATAGCATGCATAACATAGTCATTTCCATTAAAATTTTCGCCCTTTAAGGCAATAAATAAATTATCTTTTTCAATTTTTCTCGTATCCGTAGAAATTTTATTAAAATTCCCTTCGTTATTATTGACTAAGATGTCTCCACTTGTTGCTTCAACTATTTCTGATAAACTTAAATCCAACTTCATCCACCCCTTATTTTTTTCAATGCATAATTATTGTACAATTTTATTTAGAAATTGTACATTTTATATATAGAAATGCTCTGTATTTCTTATTTTCTTAATTATTTTAACTTCATTGTTCACTGTGCATTGAGTATTTCTTTAACAACTTCTCTTTCATCAAAATGTATAGTCTCATTCTTTAAAATTTGATAAGTTTCATGGCCTTTCCCAGCAATAACAATTACATCTCCTTCATTTGCAATATTAATAGCCTTTTTTATAGCTTCTTTTCTATTTTCTATTACAATATAATTATCTTTATTAAGTCCTACTTCAATATCTTTTATAATGGCCATTGGTTCTTCACTTCTAGGATTATCAGAGGTTATTATTGTAACATCTGCAAGCGCTGTTGATATCTTGCCCATTTGTGGTCTTTTCACCTTATCTCTATCTCCACCACAACCAAATAGTGATATTAATTTTCCACATGTAAATGCTTTTGCAGTTTTTAATATATTATCAAGTCCATCTGGAGTATGAGCATAATCTATAATAATTTCATAAGGCAAATTATATTCATTCGCTACTCTTTCACACCTTCCAGGAACAACAACTTTTTCCACACCATTTTTTATTGCTTCTACTGGAATTTCAAGTTTAAAGCAGGCTACAATTGCACCTAATGCATTATAAATATTATATTCACCTGGTATATTTAAAATAAATTTCTCATCTTTTTCAAGATTAAGTTTAAATTTAATATTTCTACTTCCCATCTCTTCGTCAAATGCTTTAAATTTCGAATCATCTTTTACTGAAAATGAATATACCTCATCTGCTTTTAAATCATTTAAATCATTAATTACTTGTTTTCCATAATTATCGTCAATATTAATAACTTTTATTCTGCACCTTTCAAATAATTTGAATTTTGCTTTATAATAATTTTCAAATGTCTTATGAAAATCCAAATGATCTCTAGTCAAATTTGTAAAAATACCAATTTCAAATTCAACACCATAAACTCTGTTTAATTCCAATGAATGAGAAGATACCTCCATAACACAATATTCTACTCCTTTATTTACCATGTCAAAAAATAATTCTTGTAACTCTAAAGATTCTGGAGTTGTTCTTTCAGTTTCAATTTTTTCATTTCCTATATAATTTGCAATAGTTCCAATCAAACCAACCTTTTTATTATTTGCTTCTAAAATATCCTTTATCATGAACGCAGTTGTAGTTTTTCCATTAGTTCCTGTTATACCAATTACTTTCATTTTGCTACTAGGATTTTCATAATAGTTAGATCCCATTAGTGCTAGTACTTTTCTTGTATCAGCACACTTAATAATAGTAATTTTATTTTCTTTAATTTCTATATCATCTTGAACTATTACTACTTTAGCTCCATTGTCAATAGCTTTTTCAATGTATTTATGTCCATCAGTTGCATATCCCTTGATACAAATAAAAATATCAAGTTCTTTAACTTTTCGACTATCATAATTTATTTTATTAATTTCTATATCAATTTCACCTTGAATAACTTCATAATCTATTCCCTTTAAAATATTTACTAAATTCATATATTTTTCTCCTAACATAGTTTTTTCAATTAACATATAACTATTAACAGTTAATGTGAAAATTCTTGGATTTCTTAAAAGATTAAAGTGTCCGTTATAGCAACTTAACTTATATTTAATCCTTATAATCTGAGCTTAAAGTCAATTTGACAGTTGTTCCTTTACTTATAACTTCTCCTTGATCAATATCCTGTTCTGAAACCTCTCCATTCCCATCAATGGTAGTCACTATTCCAATACTTTTTAACAAATAAGTTGCATCTTCTTTTGAATATCCCCTAACATCTGGCATTACAACATTATTATTATAAGTCGCATCACTACTTGTGTAAAGAGTTATTTGGGAACCTTCCTTTACTGAAGAACCTGGATATGGAATCATATTTACTATTTTTTCTCCATCTCCATCTATATTGCAATTTAATCTTGCATCTTTTAATATTTTCTTAGCATCTACAACTTTCATATTCCTAACTTCTGGAATAACAACATCTTTAGCAATTTTTTTACTATTTTCATCAGAAAAGTTACTATTTAGATAGTTAAAAATATCTGTAAATAACGGTTTCGCATATGGTACAGCTACCTGTGCCGCATAATATGCTCCATTACTTGGTTCATCAACAGTTATCATAACAGTAACTTTTGGATCGCTAGCTGGAGCCATTCCAACAAATGAAGATATATACTTGCCTTCTCCATATTTTCCATCAATAACCTTTTGAGCTGTTCCAGTTTTACCACCAATATGATATCCATCAATAAAAGTAGCTTTCGCTGATCCTCCTGTTACAACCCCTTCAAGATATGTTCTAAGTTCTGCTGTCTTTTCTGGACTTGCGACTGTAGAAGTTTTGGGCTTAAAAGTTTCATCCACAATATTAACATTATTTTCGTCATTATGAGTTACTTCTTTCATTACATGGGGCTGAATTAGTGTTCCTCCATTAGCAATAGCATTAAATGCAGCCATATATTGAATCGAATTTACTGTGTTAGTTTGACCAAATGATATTGTTGCAAGGTCTGCATCAGAAACTTTATCAACTGGTTTTACAATTCCGGGTGCCTCACCTGGCAAGTCAATTCCACTTACTTTTCCAAATCCGAATTTATCAATAGATTCACATAGATTTTCTTTACCAATCATTTGTCCTAATTTTACAAACCCTACATTAGATGAGTTTTGAATAATTTGAAGTAAATTTTGAAGTCTACTTTCTACTTCCGCATCCTTTACAGTAATGCCTCCTACTGATATTGATCCATTATCTACAAATTGTGTATCTTTATTAATAACATTATTTTCTAGACCTGATATGGCAGTAATTACTTTAAATATAGATCCAGGTTCAAAAGTATCATTTACCAATCTATTTCTCCACATTTGTTGTACTTTGTCACTGAGATTTGCTCCATCAAATTTATCTGCACCGTCATATGGATTATTAAGATCAAAATCAGGTTTATTAACCATAGCTAGAACTTCCCCTGTCTTAGGGTCCATAACTAATATTGAAACTGTTTTAGCTTTATCATCTTCATAAGCCTGCTGTGCTATCTTCTCAGCAAAATTTTGAATATTTTCATCAATAGTAAGAGTAAGATCTTTACCATTTATAGGTGATGTATACTGTGAACTTATATAGGGCAAGTCCCTATTATTTTTATCAAGTTCTGCAATCTTCATTCCAGGAATTCCTGATAAATATGAATTGTATTGCATTTCTAATCCTGTTAAGCCTTTACCGTCAGAATCAGTAATTCCTAGAGCATGTGATAAAAAGTTATTATTAAGATAATATCTTTTTGTATATGGTGAAACTAAAACTCCATTTATATTAAGTTCTTTTACTTTATCTGCTACATCTTTTTCTATTTTCCTTACAACCGTAACAGATCCTGCATCTGCTCCACTTGGAAGTTTTTTTTCTAAATCATCTTTTGTTTCTGATACATCCATATCCAATGCCTTGGCAATTACAGGTGCAATATCATCAGTTTTTATACCATTGTCTCCTGTAGGCACTGGAATCCCTACAATTTTCATATGATTAAGTTCTTTGCTTGAAATGGATTTTAATGGTCTCTTCAAATATGCTCTTACAGAGTTTAAATCTAAATCTATTCTGTAGACATTAGCAGACACAGCAAGTTCATTTCCGTATCTATCTAAAATTCTTCCTCTTTTAGCATCTATTTTTACTTCACTTGTCCATTGTTCTTCTGCCCTCTCAGCATAATCCGCCCTATTAACTATCATTATATAAGATAGCCTAATTATTAATATTGAAAAAATAACCGTTAATGAAAAAGCAGTATTTTTCATTCTCTGACGCATTTTTGCTTTATTTCTATACTCTTTCTTTCTCAACGCCCGTTCCTCCATATATTTTCTTCTGTATAAAATAAAATCATTTAAACTTCAAAAAATTGTTTTTACTTTTAAAATTACTACTAGTTCCACTAAGACAATTCAAATATATAATAAAATCATTACTAAAAAATATAGCATGTGAGCATTCCCACACGCTAGTATTTCATCATTTGTCTAACTTGTATAAAATTCTTTACAAATGTAACTATATTAAACAAACTCAAAATCTCTCTATTAATTGGTTTTAATCTTTATAATCTGAGCTTAATGTTAATTTAACGGTTGTTCCTTTAGTTACGACTTCTCCTTGTGAAATATCTTGTTCTGATACCATTCCACTGCCTTCAAACGTAGGTACTATTCCAAGATTCTTCAATAACAAAGTCACATCTTCTTTTGAATATCCCCTAACATCCGGCATTACAACATTATTATTATAAGTCGCATCACTACTTGTGTAAAGATTTATTTTTGAGCCTTCTTTTACTGAATATCCTGGATATGGTGTCATATCTACTACTGACTCCCCAGCTCCATCTATATTAAAGTCTAATTTTGAATCTTTTAATATTTTTTTAGCATCTGCAATCTTCATACCTCTAATTTCTGGTATTATTACATCTCTAGAAATTTGGCCTAAATTTTCATTTGAAAATTCACTATCGAGATAATTAAAAATATCTTTAAATAAGGTCTTAGCTGGTGGTACTGCTACTTGTGCTGCATAATATACACCGTTACTTGGTTCATCAATAGTTATCATAACAGTAACTTTAGGATCAGAAACTGGTGCCATTCCAACAAATGAAGAAATATATGCTCCCTCTTGGTATCTACCATTAATAACCTTTTGTGCAGTACCTGTTTTACCACCAATATGATATCCTTCTATAAAAGTTCCTGTTCCAGACCCTCCAGTAACAACACGTTCAAGATATGATCTTAATTCTGCAGTTTTTTCAGGACTTGCAACTGTAGTAGTTTTGGGTTTAAAAGTTTCATCAACTATATTAACTTTATTTTCATCATCATGAGTAACTTCTTTCATAACATGAGGTTGAATTAAAGTTCCTCCATTCGCTACCGCATTAAATGCAGACATATATTGAACTGAATTGACTGTATTGGTTTGACCAAAAGATATTGTTGCAAGATCTGCCTCTGATACTTTATCAACTGATTTTACAATCCCCTTAGCTTCTCCTGGCAAGTCTATTCCACTAGTTTTTCCAAATCCAAATTTGTCAATATATTCACATAATTTTTCTTTACCAATCATTGCTCCTAATTTCATAAATCCTACATTACATGAATTTTGAATTATATCAGGAAATTTTTGAGCACCATGCCCGTCTGTTTTCCAGCACTTTGGATGAATTCCACCAACTGCTAATGAACCATTACAAACGAAATCCGTATCCTTATTAACAATATTTTCTTCCAATCCAGTAATGGCTGTTATTACTTTAAATATTGATCCAGGTTCAAAAGTATCGTTAACCAATCTATTTCTCCACATTTTTTGTAGTTTTTCACTAGAATTTGCTCCATCAAAAGATTCTGCTCCTTCATATGGATTATTAGGATCAAAATCAGGTTTATTAACCATAGCTAGAACTTCTCCAGTTTTTGGATCCATAACTAATATTGATACTGCTTTAGCTTTGGTATCTTCATAAGCTTGCTTTGCTGCTTTTTCAGCAAAATATTGAATATTCTCATCAATAGTAAGCGTAACATCTTTACCATTTACTGGTGACGTAAATTGTGATATGGTATAAGGTAAATCCCTATTATTTTTATCAAGTTCTGCAATCTTCATACCAGGAACTCCAGATAAATAAGAATTATATTTAAGTTCTATCCCAGTTAAACCCTTACCATCAACATTAGTACTTCCTAGTACATGTGCTAAGAAATTATTATTTGGATAATATCTTTTTGTATCTGGCGAAACTAAAACTCCACTTATATTAAGTCCTCTTACCTTATCTGCTTGTTCCTTTTCTATTCTTCTTACAAGAGTAGCTGACCCTGCTTGTGCTCCACTTGGAAGTTTAGTTTCAAGTTTTTCTTTAACTTTTGCAGCATCTAAATCTAGTGCTCCTGCGATTATAGGTGCGATGTCATTAGTAGTTAATCCATTTTCTCCAGAAGGTATGGGAATCCCTACACTTTTCATATGCTCAATTTCTTTACTTGATAAATCACTTAATTTCCTTGATAAATATGACCTAATAGAATTTAAGTCAAAGTCAACTCTATAAACATTAGCAGATACAGCGAGTTCTTTTCCATTTCTGTCCAAAATCCTTCCTCTTATAGAATCAATCTTTACTTCACTTGTCCATTGTTCTTCCGCTCTTGCAGCATAATCTGCTCTCTTAACTATCATTATATAAGAGAGCCTAATGGTTAATATTGCGAAAATAAAAGTCAACGCAAAAGCTGCACTACTCATCCTTTGACGCATTTTTGCCCTATCTTTATAATTTTTCTTTTTCAATATCTATTTCCCCCATGTACTTTCTTTTACATAAGGCATATTAAAAAAATATACATTGCATCATTGACACGTTATTTTTTAATGTGCCTAAATATTAGATTCACTAATATTATGATTTTTAAATTAACTTCATAATTGTTTTATTAAATTTATGAATTTAGAGAACAAATTAATTTTTTTAGTACTATTATCCGAATTATTTGATTTTAGATTTTCAAAATAATTTTGTGAAAAGTCAATTCTTACTGTTTCTTCTTTATTAGGAATAAACATAGATAACTTAGTTCCAGCTTTTTCTTGAATGTTGTTTAAAGCAGAAAACTTTAATAACTTTACTTTTAATGCTTCATTTTCTTCTTGTGTTTGATTAATTTGAGTACTTAAATTACTTATTTTTGTTTGCATATCATAAACCTTATCATCTCCACAAATGGTCACAAATCCCATTCCAAATATAATCACTATCATAGTTAAGATATATTTTCTATCATTTTTTCTTCTATTTCTTAACAATGTATTTCTATTGTTTATCTTCTTTCGTCTTTGTATTTGCTTGTACTTCTTATTTTGTTTACGTACTCCACTTTTTCTTTCTGGTGCTGATACTGTACTACCCTTTATATAATCATATTCTCTTACTGCCAATTTATTCACATCCCAACTCATTTATAACATAATATAAAGCGAACCTTTATTCAAGTATGGTTTGATACCCATCTGAATTTCAGTTTAACTCTTATACTCTCACGTCCAAGAGTTAACTGCAGACCAATAACAACTCAACGTAAAGAAGTTGGTTTGTTATTGGTAGTTAACTATTGGTAAAATTATAATTTCTCAATTATCCTAAGTTTAGCACTTCTACTTCTTGGATTTTCTTCAATTTCTTTTTCAGTTGGTGCTATTCCCTTTTTTGATATAGTCTTAACTACAGGTGATTTTCCACAAGCACAAATTGGAAATCCCTTTGGACAAGTACATGGATTTTCTAATTCTCTAAATTTAAGTTTTACTATTCTATCTTCTAAAGAATGGAACGTTATAATAGCCATTCTTCCACCTTTATTTAATCTATTTACCCCATCTTCTATAGTTTTATTTAATATTTTTAGTTCTGAATTAACTTCTATTCTAATAGCTTGAAAAGTTCTTTTTGCCGGGTGAGGTCCATCTCTTCTCATCTTTGCTGGAATTGCAGCTTTAATAATATCTACAAGTTCAAAAGTTGTTTTTATAGGATTTTCTGCCCTTCTATTAACTATACAATTTGCAATTCTTTTAGCAAATCTTTCTTCACCATAATCTTTTATTATTTTATATAATTCATCTTCACTATAATTATTTACAATTTCATAAGCTGAAAAATCATTATCCCTATCCATTCTCATATCTAAGGAAGCATCTTTCATGTAACTAAATCCTCTTTCAGCCTCATCAAGTTGATATGATGAAACTCCTAGATCCATTAAAATTCCATCAACTTTCTCAATATCTAACTCATTTAAAATATTATCTATATTATAAAAATTATTGTGAACATATTTGACATTTGTAAATTCTTTTAATCTTTCTTTAGCCGCCTTCAAAGCATCTTTATCTTGATCTATTCCAATTAGTATTCCATTTTTAGATAAATGCTCTACAATATGAGATGAATGTCCTGCCCCCCCTAAAGTACAATCAACATAAATCCCATTTTCTTTTATATCTAATGCTTCTATACTCTCATTTAATAATACTGATACATGTTTAAATTCCATAATAAAAACTCCTTATATTCCTAAATCATTCATTTTTTCTGCAATTGAATCAAAATCTATATTTGACCCATTGTATTCATTCCACTTTTCTTTACTCCATATTTCTACTCCAATACTTACTATGTCCTTTTCTATCCCTGCATATTCCTTTAAATTTTGTGGAATCAAACCTCTTACTCGCTTGTCCAATTCAATTTCACAAGCACCAGAAAAAAGAACCCTACAAATGAACCTTGTTCTCAGCCCTAATTTAATAGCTTTAATACTTTTCACTCTATTATAACCCACTTAGCACCACTTTATCTATAATTTATTCTATAAAAATATAGTATTTCCTCCTTAAACTAAATATTTTTTAATATATATTTAGTTTTAATACAAAAACACTTAAAATATATTTCAAATACAAACGTTTAATAATAAGTTTTTCATATTTTTCTTAAATAAAATTGAATATTTATTATTGATAATTGTTTCTATGATTAATCCAAATTCCTTTATTCAATGCCCTAAGGTACGTGAAAAAAATAACATGTCAAATTGAACGTGCGTAAACTTCATAGATTAATAAATGTAAAAATAAACTGCTTTAAAAATAAATAAATTTATTCTTAAAACAGTTTATTACTATTTCTATGATATTAACTTAGTATAGTTTTAATCTCTTAATGTAGCCCCAAGCTTGTATTCAAGAGATCTTAATATTTTTTCATGAACTTTATTAACTTCGTTATCTGTTAACGTCTTATTTTCATCTCTATATGCAATTGCATAAGCTATGCTCTTCTTACCTTCTGGTATTTGCTTTCCTTTATATATATCAAATAGATCTACTTTTTCAACTAGATTTCCACCCGCTTTTCTGATTGTTTCATCAATTTCTTGAACTAAAATAGTATCTTCAACAAGTAATGCAATATCTCTTGTTACTGCTGGAAATTTAGGTAATGGTTTATACTTTTTATCCATATTAGAACTCTCATATAAGGCATCTAACTTTAATTGTGCTACAAAACATGGCACATCAAGTCCATAATTTTCACAAACAGCCAAATGAACTTCACCTAAAATTCCAACTACATTTTTCCCTATAACAAGTTTAGCTGTCTTTCCTGGATGATAGCTAACATTTTCACTTTCTCTTTCATACTTAGCATTCTTTATTCCAAGACCATCTACTATATTTTCAACTGCACCTTTAAGATCTAAATAATCACAGTCTCCATACATACCAATAGTTATAATATTCTTTTCTGTTGGAAGCTTAGTATCATCATCATTCTTTATATATACTTTTCCCATTTCAAATAATCTAACATAAGAATTATTTCTAGAATAATTTCTACCTAAACTTTCCATCATTGACGGAAGTGTTGTAGTTCTCATTACACTATAATCTTCTCCTAGTGGATTCTTTATCTTAACTACATTTCTAAGTTCACTTTCTTCTGGTAAATTAATTTTATCAAATACCTTTGGTGATACAAATGAATAGCTTATAGATTGATTTAATCCACTACCTGTTGCAAGTAATACTACCCTATTATCTAAAATACCTTTTTTGTATCTAGGTTCTCTTTCGGTAGAAACACTAAATATTGTTGTAGGAACATTATCATATCCATAAATTCTTGCAATTTCTTCAGCTATATCTTCTCTAATTGCAATATCAACTCTAAAAGTTGAAGCTGTTACAACTAACATTTCTCCATCAATTTTTGTAAATAAATCAACACTATCTAAGCATTTCTTCATTTCTTCTTTAGAAATATTAGTACCAAGGAAAGAATTTACCCAATTAGAATCAACAACTACTATTCCTGCTTCTTTTTTCTTAGGATAAATATCAATGATTCCTTCCATAACTTCTCCAGCACCCAATTCACAAATCAAAGTACATGCTCTATTCATTGCAATTTCAGCTAAATTAGGATCAATATCTTTTTCAAATCTGCTTGAAGCTTCACTTCTTAAGTTTAATTTTTTAGAGTTTACTCTAATATTAGTTCCATCAAAGTTTGCACATTCAAATATAACTTCAGTAGTATCTTCTTTTATTTCTGAATTTAATCCACCCATAATTCCAGCAAGACCAATAACTGTATTATTATCTTTTATACAAAGCATAGAATCATCTAATACTCTTTCAGTTTCATCTAATGTTGTAAATTTCTCATCTACTTTTGCTCTTTCAATCACAATTTTATTAGTTGTGATTTCTCTTTTATCATAAGCATGCATCGGCTGACCAATTTCTAGCATAACAAAGTTTGTAATATCAACTATGTTATTTATAGGTCTAATACCAGCTTCGAGTAATCTTTCTTGTATCCATCCTGGTGATGGTTGAATTTTAACATTTTTAATTCCTCTTGCCATGAATCTTGAACAAAGTTCATCCTTAACGTCAACCTTTAATTCATCAATTATGTTAGCAGAATTTGAAACTGTATACTCTAAGTTTGGCATTTTATAAGTTGTTCTAAGTGCTGCCGCAGCTTCTCTTGCCATCCCCACAATACTTAAACAATCTGGTCTATTTGAAGTTATTTCAAAGTCTAGAATTGCTTTATTAAGCCCTAGAACATCTTTAATATCTACTCCAAGTGCTGTATCTGTAGCTAGAATCATTAATCCATGAACCGGTTCATCCCCAGCTATGCCAAGCTCTTCTTCAGAACAAAACATACCATATGATACTTCTCCTCTAAGTTTTCCTTTTTTAATTTTAGTTCCATCAGCTAATGTAGAGCCATGAAGCGCAACTGGCACTACATCTTGCTCTTTCATATTTGTTGCAGCAGTAACTATTTGTATTTCTTCGTTTCCTATATTAACTTGACAAATGCTTAATTTTTCTGCATCTGGATGTTTTACTATTTGTGTAATTTTTCCTGTAACTACTTTTTGAATTACATCTCCTTGAATTATAAGCTCTTCAAGTTGTGAGCCAGTTAAAGTTAATTTGTCTCCTAATTCTTTAGGACTTACATTTATTTCAACATAATCTTTAAGCCAATTATATGGTACTTTCATATTTTTTCCTCCTCAATTTTTGCCTTTGGATAGTTATTTCTAGAATTGATTTAAAAATCTTACATCACTTTCATATAATAATCTTATATCATCTATTCCATAATTCAACATTACCATTCTGTCAACCCCAAATCCAAACGCAAATCCGCTATAAACTTCTGGATCAATACCACAATTTTTAAGAACATTTGGATGAACCATTCCACATCCAAGAAGTTCTATCCAACCACTACCTTTACATACTTTACATCCTGTGCCACCACAAACAAAACAAGTTGCATCCATTTCAGCTGATGGCTCTGTGAATGGGAAATGATGTGGTCTAAACTTAGTTTGAACTTTATCACCAAACATCTTTTTAGCAAATAATTCTAAAGTTCCTTTTAAATCTGCAAAAGTAACTCCTTTATCAATAACTAACCCTTCCATTTGGTAAAATATAGGCGAATGAGTAGCATCTACTGAATCCGATCTATAAACTTTACCTGGTGATATCATCTTAATTGGTGGCTTTTGATTTTCCATAGTTCTAATTTGAACAGGCGAAGTTTGAGTTCTAAGCACTATATTATCATTTATGTATAAAGTATCTTGCTCACTTCTAGCAGGATGATTCTTAGGAATATTTAAAGCTTCAAAATTATAATAATCTAATTCAACTTCCGGACCTTCTTCAATTGTAAATCCCATTGAAATAAATATTTCTTCCATACTTTGAAGTGTTAAATCTAAAGGATGTCTTTTTCCTATAACTTTCTTCTTTCCTGGAAGTGAAATATCTATAGTTTCACTTGAAAGTTTTGCTTCTCTTTCTTTATCCTTTATTTTCTTTATAGTTGATTCTAATTTTTCTTCTACTAAAGCTTTAGCTTCATTAACTAATTTTCCTACTAGCGGTCTTTCTTCTGGAGATAATCCTCCCATACTTCTTAATATTGTAGTAAGTTCACCTTTTTTACCTAAGAACTTAACTCTAATTTCTTCTAATTCACTACTTTTTATAGCTATTTCAATTTGTTTTAATGCAAGTTCTTGTAATTCTTTTAGTTTATCTTTCATAACTAAAATCTCCTTTCAAATAAATTCATTTTGGGGTTTCACTATAATTTAGCAAAATATTTTTTTGCACAAAAAAAATCATCCCTCATAAAAAGGGACGAAAATATCCGCGTTACCACCCTAATTGGAACTTTTAATAAAAAGCTACCCAACTCAATTAATATTAACGACTTTTTGCCGCTAGCTACTACTATAAAATTCACAGCTAGAACTCCTGAGCGAACTTCAATATTATATTATTTAAGAAGGCTTACAGTCTATGACCTTCTCTCCCTTAAAACTTTTCTAATATCTACTTTCTCATTCACAGTTTTTAATTATTTAATTAATACAATTAATTATACATATAAATAGTAAAAATTTCAATACTCATTTTATAGTTTATTTTATTATCCTCATCTACAATAAATATTTTAAAATATAAACTACTATGTTATAACCTATCTTGCCTCACTTTTTCATACATTATAATAGATGTTGCTATAGCAACATTTAAGGATTCAGCATTTCCTGGCATCGGTATTTTAACCTTTGTATCTGCTAAATCTAATAATTCTTTACTTACTCCATTACCTTCATTTCCAACTGTTAATATTACCTTCCCTCTTAAATCTTCCTCAAAAAAATCTTTATTTGTTTCAAGAGAAGTAACAACTAAATTAAAGCCCTTACACTTCAATTCTTTAACTAAAGATAAATCATCATCATAGTAAATAGGAATATAAAATATAGATCCCATAGTTGATCTAATTGTTTTTTCATTATATATATCCACTGTTCCCTTTGTTAATATAATCCCTTGTACTCCCGCGGCATGAGAAGTTCTTATAATAGTTCCTAAATTACCCGGATCTTGTAACTTATCGCAAAGCAAATAAAAATCTCCATTTGCTTCTAAATGCATTACATTCATATTTATAACCGCAAGTATCCCTTGTGGATTTTCTGTAGAAACAAGTTCTTTAAATAAATCCTCACTTATTTTATAAATTTTGATATCTTTAGTTATATACTCTAGTAAAAATTGATCACTCTTTACTAGAGCATCTTCTGTAACAATTAAATAATCTATATTTACTTTTGCTTTAAATGCTTCTTGAACTAATCTAAAACCTTCAATTATATATTTACTGCTTTTATTTCTATTTTTTCTTTCTTTAAGTTTTTTTGTATGCTTAAATAAGTTGTTTTCTTTACTTTCAATAAATACCAAAGTCTTACACCTCAAAACTAATTGCTCTTTCTCCCTATCATGCTTTCAAACTTACTTAAATCTTCACTAGACCCAAGAGCTACTAAAACATCTTTATCCTTTATAATATAATCTGCTGAAGGAGAAACATTTATATTTTTGTCACTTTTTATTGCTACTACATTTATACCATATTTTCCTCTTATCTTTATATCTTTTATGGATTTATTGTTCCATTCACTTAATGATTCGATTTCTACCATACTATATTCTGCAGATAATTCTATATAATCTAATATATTTGAAGACACTAAGTTATGAGCTACCCTAATTCCCATATCTTGCTCAGGCAAAATTACTCTATCAGCACCAATTTTATATAAAACTTTAGCATGTAAGTCACTATTACCTTTTGCTATTATATATTTAATTCCCATTTCTTTGACTAATAAGGTTGCCATTATACTAGCTTGAATATTACTTCCAATAGTTACTACTGCAACATCAAAATTTCTAATTCCCAGAGTTTTCAATGAATTTTCATCTGTTGCATCCATTTGTACAGCATGAGTAACATTGTCTGCAATTTCTTGGATTCTATCCTCATCCGTATCTATTACTAATACATCATGACCTAAATTATATACAGTTTTAGCTATTGAAGCTCCAAATCTTCCAAGTCCAAGTATAACAAATTGTTTTTTTGACATTTTCATTACCCCTATCCAATTAATATTTTTGCTTCTGGATATCTAATTCCACTTTTTTTCTTTCTATTAACCACAGCTAAAATTACTGTTAATGGACCAACTCTACCCAAATACATAGTGATTATGAGTACAACTTTAGAAATTGATGTTATATTTTGAGTTACTCCTGTCGTAAGTCCTACTGTTGCAAAAGCTGATGTAGCTTCATAAAGTAAATTTATAAAAGACTTATCTGGCTCTGTTATAGTAAGTGTCATAGTTACGGTTACTACTAACATTAAACAAATAGCAAATAAAGCAAAAGCTTTATATACTGTTTCCTTTGAAAATCTTCTTCCAAAAGCTTCTGTTTCGTCTCTACCTTTAAGTGCTGATATTATAGTAAGTACAAGTACTCCAAACGTAGTTACTTTAATCCCACCTGCTGTTGAGCCTGATGCTCCACCAATGAACATCAATATTATTGTCATAAATTTACTTGCCATAGTCATACCATCAGTTGAAATGCTATTAAATCCTGCTGTTCTTGGAGCAACAGATGCAAAAAAAGAATTAAGTACTTTATCTCTAAAGTTCATATTTCCAAGAGTTTCTGGATTTTTATATTCAACAAACAAAATAAATATAAGCCCAAAGAAAATTAAGATTCCTGTTATCCATAATACAATTTTCGAATGAGTAGATAATCTCTTAATCCTTCTATAATTATATATTTCCAGTAAAACAGCAAATCCAAGCCCTCCAATAATTATTAATCCACTTATAGTCAATAAAACAAGAGGGTTACTAGAATAACTTACTAAACTAGCATAATTTCCAAACAAGTCAAATCCTGCATTACAAAAAGCAGATACCGAATGAAATATACTATAAAATATTCCTCTTCTTAATCCAAACTGTGGTATAAATTGCACTGATAATAATAATGCTCCACAAACTTGAACACTAAATGTAAAACCTAAAACATATTGCACCATCTTTACAAGACCTTGTATATTAAAAGCATTCATAGCTTCTTGTACAAGAAGTCTATCTCTAAGTGTTATTTTTTTTCCTAAAAGTATTGCTACAAAAGTAGATAGTGACATGAACCCAAGTCCACCGACCTCAATTAAAAGCATTACTAATACTTTACCAAAATTGCTCCAATGAGTTCCTGTGTCTACTGTAACAAGTCCTGTAACACATACTGCCGAAGTTGATGTAAAAAGTGAGTCTAAAATATTTGTGTGTTCTCCATTAGCTGATGAAATTGGCAAACTAAGTATAAGTCCTCCAATTAAAATTACTAATGCGAATCCTATTGCAAGCACTTGAACTGCATTAAGTCTTGATTTTTTCATTAAAGCTTCTGCCATATAATCACCTCAAAGGTTAATTAACCTTATCATATTTTTTATTATAAATTCTTCATTGAAATTAAATTACTACTAACTATTTTCATGTAGATTATTTTTCAAACCATATGTATATATATAATA